>ERZ772986.16-NODE-16-length-125714-cov-26.004464_pt1 | contig 125714 bp, 104 predicted proteins | sample MGYA00511898_ERZ772986 | MGnify/ENA primary metagenome ERZ772986 (study PRJEB29015, sample SAMEA2737934) | human oral metagenome | biome: human oral; feature: human-associated habitat; material: dental | place: China | collected 2148 ... | reverse complement strand
TGTCGGAGGAATCGTGGATCTCGAAGTGCAGGTGAGGGCCCGTCGACCAGCCGTTATTGCCGACCGCTCCGATGACCTGTCCGGCGGTCACGGTCTCGCCGACCTTCACCTTAATTTTGTTCATGTACTGGTGCAGGTAGGCGGAGTGGAAGACGGTGCCGTCGGACTTCGTGTGCTTGATCTGCACGTAGGCGCCCGAGCGCGAGTTCTCCGCGACCTCTTCGACGACGCCGCCGTACACGGCCGTGATGGGGGTGTCAAGCGGGGCTGCCATGTCGATACCCTCGTGGGCCAGGAGCTGGCCGGAGACGGGCGAGATACGCATCGTGAAGGGCGACGTGATCGTGTAGGTCCCCTCCGGCAGCGGCCAGTAGATCGTGTCGGCGACGACGCGCACGTTGCGGTTGCCGTCCGCGCCGTTGCCCGACGCGCAGCCGGTGATGGACACGGGGGCCTTCGCCTTGGCGCGGGAGTTCGCGGTGAGGGTGCCGTCCAGGGCGGTGGCCTGGGGCAGCGCGGTGGACACGGCCCAGCTGGGCCCGCCCACCGTGGCGCCGAAGGCACGCGCGGGCACGGTCAAAGACGAGTCGGAGCCGACGCGTCCCGTCATGGGCACGGCGATCGTCGTGCCCGCCAGGCCCAGGACGAGGAGGGCGCGCAGCACGTAGCCCACGGGGTGGACGTCTCGACGTCGGCCAGCGGGCGAGGCCGGGGCCTCACTTCCGGGTTCGGCCTCGCTCCCGGGTTCAGCCCGGTTTTCGGGTTCGGCCACGTTTTCGGGTTCGGCCACGTTCTCGGGAGCGGCCACGGGCGAGGCCGGGGCGGCTTCGCCGGGTGCACCCGCGTCGGGCAACACGGCGGCGCGAGGGGGCGGCGGCGCAGCGGGATCCAAGTCGAGCGGAATCGGCGCGGTAATCGGGGTCTCCTGGGAGTCCTCGCCGCTCTCGGAGCGCGCGGCGCGCAGCTGCGACCGCTTCGGCAGCGGGCATTCGATGTCGCTCACGCTCTCCCCCTCATCTGTTTTCGTCGTTTGCGGGCCTCGATCTAATGTACCTTGCTGATCGCGCCGCGTCATGGGCGCTGGAGAGCATCTCGGACTTCGCCGACCAGCAGCTCCAGGATGTCTTCGAGGAAGAGGATGCCGACGACGACGCCCGCGTCGCGCACGAGGGCGCAGTGGACGCCGGTGCGCTGCATGTGGCGCAGCGCATCCTCGACCTGGTCGCCGGAGGACACGGCCTCGAGGCGACGGATACGCCAGGGCGTGATCGGCTGCTCGCGTTCCTCCCCGGTGGCGTACAGGACGTCTTTGAGGTGAACGTAGCCGACGATGGAGCCGTCGTCCCCAGCGATCGGGAAACGTGAGAAGCCGGTGTGGGCGACCTGCTCCTCGACATCGGCGGGGGTAGCCCCTTGCGGCAACACGACGAGCTTGTCGAGGGGAACCATCGCGGTCCCAGCGGTTTCCTCGGAGAACTCCAGGGTGCCGCTGAGCAGACCCAGCTCATCTGTCAGCACGCCTTCGGCCTGCGAAGCGACGACGATCGAGGCCACCTCCTCGACCGTGTAGGTGGCCGAGATTTCCGAGCGCGGCTCGTAGCCCGCCAGGCGCACGAACCAGTTCGCGAAGTGATCCATGGCCTCGATGATCGGACGCAGGACGTGTCCCAGGCGCACGAGGACGGGGGCCAGGACCAGCAGCATCCGCACGGGGGCGGCGATCGAGACATTCTTGGGGACCATCTCGCCGAACACGACGTGGCAGAAGAGGACGATGACGAGGGCAACCGCAAATCCGACGACGTGGCTGGTTGCCTCGGGCGCGCCCAGGCGCTCAAGCGGCACCTCGACGAGGTGCGCGATCGCGGGCTCCGCGACGACGCCCAGGGTCGTGGACGCGACCGTCACACCCAGCTGACAGATCGCCAGCATGAGGGAGACATGCCGCAGGGCGAAGAGAGCAGCGCCGGCTCCGCGGGCCCCCTCGTCAGCGAGCGGCTCGACCTGCGAACGACGCGTCGAGGTGACGGCGAACTCGCCGGCCACGAAGAACGCGTTGACGGCCAGCAGGGCCACGGTGATAGCGAGACCAACCCCGACGCTCACAGGGACACCTCCTCATCGGTATCCTCGGGGGCCGCGGGCGTGATCGCCACCTGGGCAACGCGCCTGCCCTGCATCTGGGTGACCTCGATGCCGATGCCATCGACGCTCACGCGCGAGCCGACGCAGGGGATCTCACCCAGCTCGTTCATGACGAGGCCGCCGATCGTGTCGTAGGGGCCATCCTCGGGCAGGTTGATGGCGGTGCGGCGCGCGAGCTCGTCGGGACGCAGCGTGCCGGGCACGAGGAACGTGCCATCCGGGCGCGGGCGGATACCGAGGCGACGCTGGTCGTGCTCGTCGGAGACCTCGCCGACGATCTCCTCGACGACGTCCTCGAGCGTCACGATGCCGGACACGCCGCCGTACTCGTCGACAACCACGGCCATTTGCAGGCCTTCGTCGCGCAGCTGCACCATGAGGGGGCCGATCGGCGCGGTCTCGGGAACCGAAGGCGCGTCCGTCATGAGCGACGACGACACGACGGGGACCTCGGCGCGGCGCTCGGCGGGCACGGCAACCGCGCGGCGCAGGGACACCAGACCGAGGATGTCGTCGGAGTCGTCGCCGATCACGGGGAATCGGGAGTGCCCGGTTTCGTGGGCCAGGTCGAGCACGTCCTGGGCGCTGTCCCCCTCGCTGAGGGTGTGCAGGCGGCCGCGGTCGGTCATGACGTCGGCGGCGCTCAGGGTGGACATGCGGATCGTGTTAACGAAGAGGTCGGCCGTGGACATGTCGAAGGTACCCTCTTCGACGGAGTGCTCGACGAGGGCCGCCAGCTCGGAAGCCGAGCGCGCGGACGAGATTTCCTCCTGCGGCTCGATACCCATGCGGGCGAGCACCCAGTTTGCCGTGCCACCCAGCACCCAGATGATAGGGCGGGCGATGACGGTGAATACCATCTGGAAGGGAACGACACGTACGGCCGTGGCCAGCGGATGGGCCAGGGCGAGGTTCTTGGGGACGAGCTCGCCGAAGAGCATCGAGAAAACGTTGATGAACGCGGCGGCCACGAATGCCGCGATCCCGGTCGCCAGGCCCCACGCGAGGCCGACCGATCCGAGCAGGTCCTCCAGCAGCTCAGCCAGCGCGCTCTGCGTCGTGTAGCCGAGCAGGATCGTGGTCAGCGTGATGCCCACCTGGGCGCCCGACAGCTGAGTGGAGAGGGTGCGGGTGGCTCGCAGGACGGATGCGGCGCCGCGGTCGCCCTCCTCCGCCTTCTTCTCGAGGACGGCCTGGTCGACCGCAACGAGGGAAAACTCGGCGGAAACAAAGACGAAGGTGCCGGCGGTCAAGACGATGCCAAGCACAAGCATGAGCGCTGTGATCATCGCGCATCCCCCTCCACGAGGCAGGGGCGGGTCGCGGGCAGACACGTGGGCAAGGGGTGAGAAAGAGCGGCAGTACAGCCGACAGTGTCGCAGTCCATGATGGTTCCAGTCTACCGTCCCAGCCACTCTCCCCCAGCGCGCATTTCCACACACCGCGGCGCATGTGCCAACAATCATTCTCCAACGGACCAAAGACCCTTGAAGTACACGCCAAAGGCGTCCCAGGTTTCGTGAAAACGGTCACGCGGCGGTAGAATTATTGAGGTTTGGCCGCGCGGGATTTGGCCCATGCGCGCGGCGCGACACTTACGGAGGAATACGTGCCCACTCCCACCGCTTCTCAGCCCGATCCCCAGTGGTACATCGCGAAGATGCGAGATCTCTACGAGCGTGACCCCCAGCTCCTGGATCCCTCCTGGCGAGCCTATTTCTCCACCGAGTCCGCTCCCCCGCAGCTGAGGGCGAAGCGCCCCGCGATCCCCGAGGGCACACCCACACCTGAGTCGGCCTCAGCCCCCACAGATCACGCGATCCCCGCATCGGTCACGCCGCCCACCCTCGACATTGAGGACGACGTCCCCGACGCCTCGCGCCAGCCGGACGCCCACGTCATCTCCGTGACGCGCTCGGACCTGCCGCCCGCCCCGCCAGCCGCCGTCGCCGAGGCCACCAGCCCCTACACGCGCCAGCAGCACGGGCACGCGGCCTTCACTCTGTTCCAGGGTGCTCCCTCGCAGGATGAGCTCCACACCCTCAAGTCCGCGGCGCGCGCGACCGCCAAGCACATGGAGGCCTCGCTCTCCATCCCCACGGCCACCTCCCAGCGCCAGATCCCAGCCAAGCTCCTCATCGAAAACCGTGCCCTCATCAACGCGCACCTGGCACGCACGGTCGGCGGCAAGGTCTCCTTCACCCACCTCATCGGCTACGCGCTGGTGGAGGCACTGTGCGAGATGCCCGACCTCAACGTGCGCTACACGATCGAGGGCGGCAAGCCCGCCGTCGAGCAGCTCGCGCACATCGGCTTCGGCCTGGCCATCGACGTGGCCGACGCGCAGGGCAACCACTCCCTGAAGGTCCCCGTCATCCACGACGCCGACACGCTGACCTTCGCGGAGTTCGTCGACGCCTACCAGGACCTCGTCGCACGCGCCCGCAACGCGACCCTGACGACCGCCGACTTCCAGGGCGCCTCGGTCACCCTGACGAACCCGGGCACGCTGGGCACCACCACCTCCGTGCCGCGCCTCATGGTCGGCCAGGGCCTCATCATTGGCGTGGGCGCCACCGACTACCCGGCGGAGTTCCGCGGCGTGTCCCCCAAGCGCCTGGCCTCCCTCGGCATCGGCAAGACGATGTTCTTCTCCTCCACCTACGATCACCGCATCATCCAGGGCGCGGCATCGGGCCGCCTCCTAGCCCTCGTGGATGCCAAGCTCTCGGGCCGCGACGGCTTCTACGAGCGCGTCTTCACCTCGATGCACGTGCCCGCGCGCCCCTACGCGTGGGAAGCGGACTACGACTACGACCCGAACCGCGAGAAGGGCAAGCCCGCGCGCATCGCGGAGCTCATCCACGCCTACCGTTCGCGCGGACACCTCGCCGCCGACACGGACCCGCTGGCCTACCGCGTGCGTCGCCACCCCGACCTCGATATTTCCTCCTACGGCCTGAGCGTGTGGGACCTGGATCGTCCCTTCCCCACGGGCGGTTTCGGCGGCTCCGACCAGATGCTGCTGCGCGACATCCTCACGCGCCTGCACGACACCTACACGCGCACGGTCGGCATCGAATACATGCACATTCAGGATCCCGAGCAGCGCGCCTGGGTCCAAAAGCGCATTGAGCGCCCCTACGAGGCCCTCTCCCCCGACGCGCAGCGCCACATCCTGGGCACCCTCATCCGCGCCGAGGCCTTCGAAGAGTTCCTCCAGACCAAGTTCATGGGCCAGAAGCGCTTCTCGCTTGAGGGCGGCGAGTCCCTGATCCCTCTGCTCGACCACATCCTGGCGGACTCGGCGCGCACCGGTATCCACGAGGTTGCTATCGGTATGGCGCACCGCGGCCGCCTCAACGTGCTCGCCAACATCGCGGGCAAGTCCTACGCGCAGATCTTCGACGAGTTCGAGGGCAACTACGTGCCCAACTCCGTCCAGGGTTCGGGCGACGTCAAGTACCACCTGGGCACGTGGGGTGTCTACTCCCTTGACGACGGCCTGGCCACCAAGGTCTACATGGGAGCCAACCCCTCGCACCTGGAGGCCGCCGACGGTGTCCTGGAGGGCATCGTGCGCGCCAAGCAGGAGCACCTGGGCGACCCGGACCTGCCGATCATCCCGATCCTCATCCACGGCGACGCGGCCTTCATCGGCCAGGGCGTCGTCCAGGAGACCCTCAACCTCTCCCAGCTGGAGGGCTACAAGACCGGCGGCACGATCCACATCATCGTCAATAACCAGATCGGCTTCACGACCGGCCCGACGCAGGGCCGCTCGACCGGATACGCGACCGACCTGGCCAAGGGCCTGCAGGTCCCGATCCTGCACGTGAACGCAGACGACCCCGAGGCCGTCATCCGCTGCGCACACCTGGCCTTCGAATACCGCAACGCCTTCCACAAGGACGTCATCATCGACATGGTGTGCTACCGCCGTCGCGGTCACAACGAGGGCGACGACCCGTCGATGACCCAGCCCGTCATGTACTCCCTCATCGACCGCATCCCATCCACGCGCGCCGTGTACATCCGCGGCCTCGTGGGTCGCGGTCAGCTCACCGAGGACGAGGCCCGCCAGTCGATCGCCCAGTACGAGGCGGAACTCGGGCGCATCCTTGATGAGACCCGCGCGGGCGGCGCGTCCTCCGTGTCCGAGGTCAACCCGGGCAGCCGCACGCACGACCCCGCGCTGACGGTCGGCGTGGGCGAGGCCGGGGAATCCCCCGACGAGGAATGGACCATGCCGGAATCCCAGATGCCCGGCATCGGCATGATGATCGGTTGGACGTCGGCGGCCCCTGCCGAGCAGCTGCGCCGCATCGGCCGCGCGCACACGCGCTTCCCCGAGGGTTTCGAGCCCCACCCGAAGCTGCGTCAGCTGTGCGAGCGCCGCCTCGAAATGGCGCTCGGCAACAAGCCGATCGACTGGGGTTTCGCGGAGCTCCTGGCCTTCGGCACGCTCCTCATGGAGGGCACCGGCGTGCGCCTGTCCGGTGAGGACGTGGGCCGCGCGACCTTCGTGCAGCGTCACGCGATCCTGCACGACGCGAACGATGGCCGGGAGTTCACCCCGCTGCGCTTCCTCACCGAGAACCAGGCGCGCTTCGACGTGTGGAACTCCCCGCTCAGCGAGTACGGCGTGCTGGCCTTCGACTACGGCTACTCGCTGGAGAGCCCCGAGACCCTGACGATCTGGGAGGCGCAGTTCGGAGACTTCGCGAACGGCGCGCAGACCGTCATCGACGAGTTCGTGTGCTCGGCCGAGCAGAAGTGGGGACAGCGTTCCTCACTCGTCATGCTCCTGCCCCACGGCTACGAGGGCCAGGGACCCGACCACTCGAGCGCGCGCATCGAGCGCTACCTGCAGCTGGCCGCACAGGACAACATGTGGATCGTCCAGCCCTCCACGCCGGCAAACCACTTCCACATGCTGCGCACGCAGGCCTACAAGCGCCCGCGCAAGCCCCTCATCGCGTTCACGCCCAAGCAGCTGCTGCGCCTCTCGGCGGCGTCCTCCCACATTGAGGAGTTCACCTCGGGCGGCTTCCAGCCCATCATCGGTGACACCACGATCACCGACCCTGCGTCGGTGACGCGCGTCCTGCTGTGCTCCGGCCGTCTCTACTACGACCTCGCCAAGGAGCGCGAGCACCGCGGCGACACGTCGACGGCCATCATTCGCCTGGAGCAGCTCTACCCGCTGCCCGAGGCCGAGCTGGCCGAAGTCCTCGCCCAGTACCCGAACGCGTCGGTGACGTGGGCGCAGGACGAACCGCGCAACCAGGGCGCGTGGCCGCACCTGGCGCTTAACCTCTTCCCGTCGCTGGGACGCCCGGTCCGCGTGGTCTCGCGTCCTGAGTCCGCAACGACCGCCGCGGGACGTGCCTCGCTTCACAAGGAGCAAGCAGCTACCCTTATTGCGCAGGCCTTCGAAGGCTAAGAGGGACCGCGCGCACCGTCAGGGTGTGCGCGGGAGGCACAGGAAAGGAACACCATGCGGATCTGCTTCATCGGAGACGAGCTCGTCGCCGGCGTCGGCGACCCCCGAGGCCTCGGCTGGGTCGGTCGCGTCAACGCTCACTCGACCTTCGATCTGCCCGCCACGTTCCTGACCCTCGCCGTCCCCTCTGAGACGACGAAGCAGATGGCTGCGCGCTGGGAGGCCGAGGTCCTACCTCGCCTGGCCGAGGGTGAGCCCCACGGCCTCGTCATCGGTGTGGGTCCGGGCGACGTCGCGGCCGGCATCTCGACGGCCCGCTCGCGCCTGAACCTGGCCAACATCACCGACCGGGCGACCGCGCTGGGTATCCCCAGCTTCGTGGTCGGTCCCCCGCCGCTCGCGGGCGTGGACTCCGGGTCCCTCAAGGCCCTGTCCTCCTCGTGCTCTGAGGTGTGCGCGCGCCGAGGCATCCCCTTCGTCGACTGCTACACGCCGCTGGTCGCGCACGACCAGTGGTTCGAGGACATGGCCGCCTCCCTCGCCCGCGGAGGGGACGGCCAAACCCTGCCCGGCCAGGCCGGCTACGCCCTCATGGCGTGGATCGTCCAGCACCAGGGCTGGTACGAGTGGACGGGAGCCACCCCGGCGGACGTGTGAGCACAGGAGGACAGCGTGCGCTCACGTCATTCACGTGTCTCCCCCGAGACACGTGAATGACGTGCTCGGCAACAGCTCGGCATGACCATATGCGCCTGCGTGCTCATCGGATCCGCGGTCGTCATGCTCGGCGCGTTTTTGCTAGCCGGGAACTTCGGTGTCCGTCAGCTGGTCTGTTCACTCATCGGCTCTGGCGCGGCCGTTGTCTTCGGCATCTGTCTCTTGTCGCTCCTTCCGATGCTCGTGCGCACGATGCGCGCACAGCTGGATCAACCTGGCGACGCAGGCCCTGCGATCAAGACACTTGTCGGCATTGCTCTCATCGCGTTGGTCGCGACCGCGTGCACCGTCATGGGCGGTGGAGCCTTCAGCGAGCTGTCCAGCGACGCCCGCCAAGGCCCCCAGACGCGGGCCGTCACGAGCTGTGAGAACTTCCAGACGTTCACCGAGCACGGGCGTCGCGGCAGCACCTACTACCGCAACGTTTTTACCCTCCATTTTAACGACGGAAAGCCGCGTCACTTCGACATCACGACGCACACGCAAGACGAGTTCACGACACCAACAAGCCCCTACTACGCTGTCTATCAAGCATGTGTCGTCCACCCTTTCACGACCTCACTCGTCGTCGACTACTACCCGCGCAGTGGGATCATGAAGGCTATCCGTGAGGCGTGACGCGAACGCGCCCCGGCCTCGTCCATCCCACACACGTCAGTGAGACCATGAGCAACCAGTACCCCACCTCTCCCCCCGCCCGGTCCCGCCAACCGTCCCCTGGCCTCCTCGATGATCGAGCGCCTGCCGCGGGGGTTCTCAACGCGCGCAAACCTGCTCGCATTCGTCGTCATCGGCTTCTTCGGCACCATTGCCTACGCCTTCGCGTCGCTCGGCAGGTACGTGCACTTCGGGTTCTGGCGGCTCGTGTGGGTGGCCGCATGGTGCGCCATCGGTCTGATTACCGCGATCGCTTGCGCGCTCCTCTGTACCTATCTGCGGAAGCGTGGACACCGCGCGCAGGCCGGAGGGAACGCGTCCTCCGGCAAGCTCTACGCCATTGTCACAATCGCGGTGGGTGTTATCGGAACCGTCGTCATTGTCGTCTCGGGTGTCTACGGGATCGCCGTGATCCGGGACTTCGCGGCAGGGCCACACACGATGAAAGTCACCTCGTGTCAGCTCACCCAGAAGGCGCACGACAAGCCGTCGGACGATCACAGCAAGGTCATCGACTACTACGACAATCGCTTCGCCATGACCCTGGAGGACGGGACAACGCGCACACTCACGCTCGAGACCGAGAGCTCCGACGATCTCGCCAAGGAGGGCGGCATCTCCGTGATCATCTACGAGACATGCAAGGCACGTTCCGGCGCGACGTCACTGACCGTCGATGTCTACAGCCACAGCTGGATCATCGTCGACGCACGAGTGGAATGAGCGGCACATGACCAAGCAGAAAGTCACCACCCGCGAGAAGCTCCTCGCCTGCGCAATCATCATCGCTGTCATGTCCCTCAATATCGTCCTGGGCTCTTTCTTCTCCCCCGGCTCATGGTCGTCGGCCGTCGTCACCGCAGCGGCTTCCTATCTGATTGTCTTCATCGTGGTCGCAGCCGCCGCCGGCATCCGATTCCTGTACAGGGATTGGAAGACGCCTCCTCGCCACGCCCTCGACCGCCCTGCCGCGACACTGCCTGCAAACCTCGCTGGGCCCACCCCGACGCCTGCCCGCGCCCAGGCGGCCAGCCGCGAGCGCCCGGCCCCTCCCACACCGCCGAGCAATTTCGCAACCATCGACGGTGCCATCAGCTACGCGCAGCAATCCGGCTTTTCCATCATCAACCTGTTCACTGAGCACACGCCGCTCAATGACTTCCGCGAAGCCGTGGGCGCGGAAATCATCTACCTAGTTCTCTCCCACATCGCCGAAATCGACAAGAACGCCTCGGTCACCGTCACCGGGTCTGCGATGGACGGGGCGCTGACACTGACCATCAGCGCCCTCACGCCTGAGGCGTCCGTCCTGGGCGGGCGTCGCATGGGTGAGATACGTGCCCTCATCGATAGCGTGAGCGGTAGTGTGGAGACCGACGAGCGAGTCGGCGCCTGGTCGCTCACCGCGCACCTGCCCACCGCAACGGGTGCGCCCTCCTAGCCCATGCCTCGCCCGTCACCCCTCACATCATAGGTCCCCGCATGAGCAACCCCAACCAGTTCAACTCCCCGTCGAACCCGTCTGGCCCCGGACAGATTCCACCCTTCGATGCCTCCCAGTACCAGTACCCCTCCAACCAGGGCGCCGACTCCCAGCAGGCCCCCGGATACCCGTATCCGCAGTACGGGCAGCCCTACCAGGCACCCGCGGGCGCCGCCTCCTACGGGTACGCCCAGCCCGACCCTTCGCCCGACGAAGAGGCCGCTGCCCCCACCCAACAGAAGAAGCGTTCCCTCGCGACGACCATCCTCACGATCCTGGCCGTCCTCGCCGTCGTCATCTACCCCGTGGTGGAAGGCTCATACGACTTCGGTACGGAGAGGCTCGTCTGGACGGGGGCGGCCAGCGGGCTCGGGCTCATCGTCGCCATCGGGTTCCTGGTCGGCATCCCCCGCTCCTTCCACGAATTGCGGCGCGCCAAGGCCACCGGCGACATCGCAACCAGACGCATGCGCGTTCGCGCCCTGTTCTTCGCCATCATCATCCTCCCCCTCAGCGGCTACTTCTCCGTCACCTACGGCGTCCCGGCTGCCCAAGACCTCGTCGAAGGCCACCACACCGTCACCGTCACCTCGTGCACCTACGAGCAGGGCTCGCATCGAAGGTCACGTCGACGCGGAAGCGGGCGCACCGTGTACGACAACTACTTCACGATGACCCTCGCGGACGGGACGCTGCATACGACAACCATCGAGACATACCAGCCCACGAGCATCCAGACCATGGGCGGCACCTACGAGGTGCTCTACCAGGCCTGCAAAGTGCAATCGGGCAGCTCGTCGATGACCCTGGACGTCTACGAGCACAGCTGGATCATCGTCGACGCCCGCCTGAACTGACACACACGATCAATCTCGCCCCGGCCTCGTTCCAACCCTTCCCCTCAGGTCCACCATGAGCAATCAATACCCTTAGCTCTCCCCCTACGATCCGTCCACTGACGGCAGTCAACCCGCCAACCAGCCGCAGGTGCCGCAGCCGCAAACGGGTGACGCGCAGCCTTCCTTGCCGCTGCTCTCGTACCAGGGTTGGGAATACAGGGGTCCCCATACGGGGAGGCGTATGCCGCGTCGTCCGACGCCGACGAGGCCTCTCAGAGTGTTCCTTCCCCCACCGATCCTTCCGGCGAGGACACAGCGCCGAAAAAACACACGGGGTGGTGGCTTCTCCTCCTGCTCGTCGGACTCCTCGTCGGCATAGTCCTCTATTTCTTCGGCGAAATGTTCAGTTTTGGCACGGAACGGATCGTCTGGACCCTCATCAAGTGCGCCGTCGCACTCGTCTTCGCCCTCGCCATGATTCCCCTCTATGCCGCTACGCGGCGCAATTACCTCATGGCGAGCGCGCGGGGAGATGAGAAAGTGGCACAACAACGCCAGCTCAGCCTGGGGATGGTCGGCGTCTTTGGCCTCGGATTCGCCATTTACGCGCTGTCGAACGGCGTTCCCGCGGTGCTTGACGTCGCCGACGGCCCACACACTGTTACGGTCACGTCATGCAGCTTCGAGCAGTACAAGACGAGTCGGTCACGCTACCGCGGCGGCGTCTCGACCGTGTATAAGAACCAGTTCATCATGACGTTTGAGGATGGCTCGACCCACACGCAGACCGTTGAGACGGACAGCAAGGATGAGATTGCGAGGCAAGGGGACGTGACAGCCGTCCTCTACGAGGCCTGCGCCCTGCGCTCCGGCAACGCGACCATGACCATCGGCAACTACATGCACTCGAGGGTCATCGCGAGTGAGAGGATCAACAACTGATCGCTCGGCCCGCACACCCGGCAGGCCCGCGCACGCGCCCCGGCCTCATCCCAACCACTGCGACCCGAAAGGGAACCCATGTCACGCAACCCCGCTTCCTCTCCTCGTCGGGCGTCCTCACCCGCGCAAGGCTCGGCAGGCGCAGGCGTCCTCAAGAAGATCGCCACCGCCATCGGGGCCGTCCTCGTGGCTCTGGTCATTGCTGCCATCGCCCTCTTCTGGTTCATCGGAGATCACACAGATTTCGGTCGCGAGCGCGTCGTGTGGAAAACGCAGGCCTGCGGCGGTGGGCTCGTCATCGTCGCCGGGCTCCTCATCGCGTGCGCGTTCGCGTACCTAGGCGTTTGGCGGGCCAAGCGCGACGTCGATATTGAGAAGGACAACCAGCGTTCCTTCGGCATCGTCGTCCTGTGCGTCACCGCATTATTCGTGGGATTCCAGTCGATCAGCCGCGGCCTGCCCGCCTTCCGCGACTTAACGGAGGGCACCACCACCGTCACCGTCACTTCGTGCAGCTTCGAGCAGATGCCGCGGTCAAACCCGGGGACGGGCGCTGATCGTACGCCCAACAATGGATGGGACAACACCTTCACGATGACGCTCGCTGACGGCACCAAGCGCGCCACGGTCATCATAACAGACGATGCTGACGACATCGCCTCGCGCGGCGGTCTCACGGGCGTCCTCTACGAAGCCTGCGCTTCGCGCTCCGGGTCCGCCTCCATGGCCATGGAGGTCTACCCCCACACGTGGTCCATCGTCGATGCACGCATCGACTGACAACACACAGGAGAGAACCATGAGCACGACCCCGTATGAACCTTCCTTCCCACCATCGCGGCAGGACTACAGGGAGCTCATTGACCACCACTACCTGATCCGCGGCCTGACGTTCGCCCCGCTCATCCTCTTACCAATCGCAATCAAGACGAGCGCGCAATACGGGCCGCTCAGCATGTGGACGGGCATCGGCATGAACCTCAGCATCCTCCTCACCTGCCTCCAGTTCCTGATCCTCCGCCCCTGCCTCCGACACCCGCACCCACCGACACGATCACAGTGGTTCACCGGAGGCACCAGCTACAACAACCATTTCGTCATGCGCTTCGATGATGGCACCCAGCACACCTTCACCATCGCCACCTGAGAGCAGGACAGCTCCCAGCTGTTGGGCATCATTCATCCGCTCTACGAAGGCTGCGTCCTCCACCCCGACCAGACGCCGCTGACCATCGACATGTACGTGCACAGTAAAACCCTGGTGGACGCGCGCCTCGACTAGTTGCCGAGTGGCGCAGGATGGCCTGCAGCCGTTGCCTGCGACCGTGGTCCTCGATCGACGAGGCCGTGAAACAGCGCGTGAAACGGACGGGGCTAGGCCTGGGTGAGGATCCCCGAGATGAAGCGAGCGCTGCGGTCGAGAGCGGCCTCGGCCTCGGGAATGGTGGGAACGCCCAGGACATACACGTGGAAGCCATCCGGCTCCACACGCAGGCGCACGTCCACGCCAGCGCGAGCGGCCTTGCGCGCGAACTCGATCGTATCGGGGCCGATGATGTCCGCGTCCCCCTGGAAAATACGCATCGGTGGCAGGACCGACGGATCACCAAACAGGGGGCTCACACGCCAGTCGGCAGGATCCAGGTCGCCGGCCCACGCGCGGCCCGCCCACGCTAGCCCGGGCACGCGCAGGATCCTATCGCGGCCCTGCACGTCCTCAATCGCCGGGTTCGTCATGGTGACGTCCACCCACGGGGCATACAGGACGAGGCCGTCCACCTGACGCGCACCCGCGTCGCGGCGCTGCATGGCGAGGGACAGCGCCAGGCCGCCACCCGCCGAGTCGCCGAAGACGATGACCCGACCGAACTCAGCCTGTGCCTCGTCGATGATGGGCTGGACGAAGTCGAACGCTTCCGCCGCAGTGTAGTTGGGGGCGAGCGGATAATCGGGGATGATGACGGGCAGCCCGGTGCGGTCGATGAGGCCCTCGACAATCCCCCACTGACCAGCGACCATCGGGTACACATACGCCCCACCATGCAGGTAGATGAGTACACCGCCCGAGCGCAGGCCCTGCTTCGGGAACACGCGGGTCACGCCGTTGCCGCTCGTCGCTGTGAAACGTGCTCGCATCGACGCGGGCATCGGGGCGGGCTGTGGGGCGTGGAGCGCCATCTGCTCAGTCGCTGCCTCGCTGTGCAGCAACGGAGGCACAAGCCCCATACAGAAGTGAACAAGGCGCATCTGGAGAGACATGGAGCCTCTTTCACTCTTTCGGATCGATAAACGGTTTCTGTTCGCATCGGGACGCACCCGCGCGCCAGCACGTACCAGGATACGCCGCGAGAGTGGTCCGTTTCTCACTGCGAGTGTTCATCGTGACTATCGGGAGGAAGCAGCAGTGGGCGGTAGGTGCCGGTGGCTGAAGGCCGTATCTGCTCGCCGCCGCAATCTGGCGAGAACCCATCGGACGAACCTACTACGCGGATAGGTGACGAGCATGCGGATAGGTTACGAACATCCGGATACCTTAATAACCTATCCGGATGCGTGGTTCCTATCCAGATGCGTGGTTCCTATCCGGATGCTCGCACGGGGTTATCCACAGGGCGGCCATCCACTACCGGTTGTATCCACAGGCCACCGTCTAGCGCTTTCCTCGCTGCCGATGATGGTACGAGACTTCGTCTATGACGCAGGCTTCCATCATCATCACCCCTCCAGCAGACTCACCTCGTGAACAACCAACATCTACGCTGGTCCGCATCATGCGTGGCATCTGTGCAGTGCTACCCCTCGATTCCATAAATTCCACCCCCTGGGACGTGTGGGAGGCCGTCGCTCGCGCACGCATGTATGCCGTCGATGCCTCCCACAAGCACTCGTCCATCTTTGTCGGACAGAGCTGCTTACGACTGTTGGGGATTCACGGCTGGTCCCAAAACCCTCCCGTTACCATCTACCGGGACAACCGAAGATGCACTTCTTCTCTCCCTTCGTGCCACGTCGGCTCCACGACGGTTCCAGCGACATCGGTGTCATGCTCTGAGTTTCCACCTCTTTCGGAAGAACGCAACAGGATCGACGGCTTGGTCGTAGAACACCCCTACGATGCGCTCGTGAGAAGCGCGCTTCATGATGAGCCGTTAGAGTCCTTCGTCCTCGGATGTATGGCACTCAACGTATGGAGCCAGTTCTCGATGTTTCATCAAGATGAGTGCCGCCGGAGAGCCGAGGAGATACGAACTGAACTAATCGCTCGACTTGAGCGGGCTGGCCACGTGCGCGGCTACCGACGCGCTCACGCGGTCCTCAAGACTATCGATCCAGGCTGCGCCAATCCCGCCGAAGCTGCGCTTCTGTGGCTGGTACGGTCCATCTGTCCCTTCTCAGTTAAAACGCAGGCGCATATTGGTGTACGCAGCCATCACTACTACATCGACATCCTGATTGAAGACTTGCACCTCATCATCGAATTTGATGGGGTTGCGAAACTTGGGGAAAGTCGCGTCGAGCTCGAACAAGCCAAGCGTGAGTGGGTGTTGCGCGATCAGAACCTTCGAGATGCCGGGTGGCACGTCATCCGAGTGAGTTGGCCAGACTACAACGACTGGGAACAGCTGCGGATCAGGTTGAGCCGAGTCCTGGGTCCGATCAATCCTGCTCCCGACTGTCGTTTCCTGTGGAAACTACCGACACAACGTTGCGATGGACCGTTGCGGCGCTTCTACTCACGAAACCCGCGCATGGGACGCAAACACGCGGATAGGTGACGAACATCCGGATAGGTGACGAACATCCGGATAGGTTACGAACATCCGGATACCTTAATAACTTATCCGGATGCGCCGTTCCTATCCGGATGCGTGGTTCCTATCCGGATGCGTGGTTCCTATCCGGATGCGTGGTTCCTATCCGGATGCGCCGTTCCTATCCAGATGCGTGGTTCCTATCCGGAACGACGGCCGGTGGATTGACACCACCCATAGACGGGTTACCCACGCCACCGCGAGCGTCCTCAGCACCGCCCCAGCACACACAACCTATCCGCATACGCGCGGCACAAGCACGATCGGCAGCCTATGAGCACACCGCACACCGTTGTCCAGCGCTGTAGGAACGTAAATCCAGCGGCGCACACCCCAGACGTCACGCGCGCCCAGCACACGGCGCGCACCTCGCAAGGCCGCACCTCGCAAGGCCGCACCTGGCTCCTGTAAGCCGCGCAAACAAAACGCGTCAGCAACGCGCATACAAAACGCGCCCGGACCATCCGGTCCGGGCGCGCAACGTATTCGGCTCAGGCGTTAGGACGCTTGCCGTGGTTCGCGCCGTGCTTACGACGATCGCGACGCTTACGACCCCGCTTCGACATGTCATTCTCCTTGGGTTTGTTGTCTAGACTGAAGCATTTTTGCACACATTGACCCAAACCACCAAGGCACAGGCCGTTCGCGGCGACGAAGGTCACCGAAAAACGGGTGGCTCACCGGGCCTCGCCGATGCGCGAGCCGATGCGCGAGCCGATGCGCGAGTTGGCATGCGAATGGGCGCCGACGACGCGACCAAGCGGGTAACAACCCCGCGCAAGGTTCAACGCCAGCTGACGGACACGCTCGTAATGGAGGCGACGACGCGGGCGCGCAGGGCATCCGAAGCCTGTTCGGACTCGTAGCAGCCGCGCATGAGGGCGCGCACGTGGCGTTCGGCGTCCAGGGCGTCGGAGCAGTGCTCGCAGGTGGCGACGTGCTGGATCATGAGGGCGCGGGCGCGCGCGTCGGGGCCGGGCACGGACCCGGCATCGATGAGGCCGCTGCGACGGTCGCACTCCTCGCAGTCGATCAGTTCGTATAGGGCGTCGAGGACGTCCTGGCAGGTGACGCGCGTGTTCACTTGGCTCCTCCGATCCCGTATTCCGCGGCGACGTCGGCCAGTGCGGAGCGCAGGTTCTTGCGCGCCCGGTTCAGTCGGCTCATGACGGTCCCCATGGGAACTCCTAGTTCTTCGGCGATTTCCTTGTAGCTCATGCCTTCAACGTCAGCCATGAGGACAACCATCCGGTGTTCCTCTGAGAGTGAATCGAGGGCCTCGCGCAGCTGCGTGGAGGGCAGCGCCTCGAGCGCCTCGACTTCCGCGGATTTGAGGCCAACCTCCGAGTGGGAGGCCGCGTCGGCCAGCTGCCAGTCCTCGACGGTGTCGCTGGAGGCACGCTTGGGCGAACGCTGCGCCTTGCGGTAGCCGGTGATGTAGGTGTTGGTGAGGATCCGGTACAGCCAGGCTTTGATGTTGGTGCCGGGCTTGTACTGGTGGAACTTTTGATAGGCCTTGAGGTACGTCTCCTGGACCAGGTCCTCCGCGTCGGATCGGTTGCGGGTCATGCCCAGGGCCGCGCCGAAGAGTTGGTTCATGAGGGGCATCGCTTCGTCCATGAAGCGCGCCTCGAGCTCGGCGCCATCCGGGGCGGACGAGGCCGGGGCAGGCTCGGGCGTCTGCACCGCTGGTTGGGGGGTTGTTGCATCCATCGCCTTCCAGCGTAGTCGCGCGCGGTCGGGGCGCGGCTGCGAGTGGTCGATGGGAGCTCATACTGAGGGCAACGCCTCAGATGCGCCTTTATTCCACAACCAACCACATCTGTGCGTTGCACCACTTTCACCCTGTTGTTTGGGAGTGGTCGGGCCGTTCGGCTTCCCCCAGGGACAAAGGTGTCGAACAATAGGGGTATGAATCTGCTGCGCGTTGTTGCCCGTCCCCTGCTCGCCGCCCCGTTCATCGCCGACGGGGTTGATGCCCTCATGCATCCGCGTTTCCACGTGGAGCGCGCCGCGGGCGTTCGTCCCCTCATCGATAAGGCGACCGACGCGGTTGGCCTGGAGCCGCTGACGGACCAGCAGCTGGGCGTCGCGACCCGAGTGACGGGAGCGGTAACGGTCGTCGCCGGCCTGCGATTCGCGCTGGGCCGCAAGCCCCGCGTGGCCGCCCTGACTCTCGCCGCGATCGGTGCGCCGATGGCCCTTGTGAACGCTCCCCTGCCGGGCACGACACGCGGCCTGTCGAAGGAGCAGATCAAGCGCCGTCGCTACCGCACGCTGAATAAGGCGGGCCTGGCGGCAGGCGTCCTCCTTGCGTCGACGGACCGCGTCGGTCAGCCCTCGGCTCTCGTCGCGCGTTCGATGCGCCGCGACCAGCGCCGCGCGATCGCCGCGGCCGAGGCCGCCGTCGCGCGGCGTCTGAGCGGCATCGCTTCGTGAGTGCGCCCTGGCCCGCTCCCCTGGTCACCTCCCCCGTGGATGCCACGGTCGAGGTGCCGGGCTCAAAGTCGATCACGGCGCGCGCCCTCTACCTGGCTGCTGTCGCCGATTCTCCCTCCGTCATTCGCGGTGCCCTGGATGCGCGCGACACACGCCTCTTCGCCGCAGCTCTTGAGGTGATGGGCGCGCGCGTCGAGGATGAGGGCGCGGGCACGCTGCGCGTCACCCCGATGGAGCTTCCGCCTCGCGGCGGGCGCATCGAGTGCGGCCTGGCCGGCACCGTCATGCGTTTCCTGCCTCCCCTGGCGGCGCTGTCCCCTGAGGAGACACTCTTCAACGGGGATGAGCAGGCTTACGCGCGCCCGCTCGGCCCACTCCTGGACGCCCTCGTGCGTATGGGCGCGACCGTCACGTATCACGGCGAGCGAGGGCACCTGCCCTTCACGATCCGAGGCCCGATCCACACGCCGCTGGGCGCGCAGGCCTGGGTGGACTCCTCGTCCTCCTCGCAGTTCCTCTCCGCCCTACTGCTCGTCTCTGCCCTCGTGGGCGATCCCCTCTTCGTGTCGGCTCCGGGGCTCGTCCCGTCGATGCCGCATGTGGAGATGACGCTGGCGTCACTCGCGGGCGTGGGCATTGACCTGGAGATCGTGGACGAGGGTCGCGCGAACCTGTCCACCTGGCACATCTTCCCGTCGCGTCCCCTCGGCGGCGACATCACCGTCGAGCCGGATCTATCCAACGCCGGCCCCTTCCTGGCCGCCGCTATGGTGACGGGTGGGCGCGTGCGCATCCCGGCATGGCCGGGGGCGACGACGCAGGCGGGCGACGCCTGGCGCGCGCTGCTGGGCCACATGGGCGCAACCATCACCCTGGACGAGGAGGGCCTGACCTTGACGGGGCCGGGCGCCGGCAACTACCCGGGCATCAAGGCGGCCCTGGCCGAGGTCGGCGAGCTGACCCCCACCCTGGCCGCGATCTGCGCCTACGCCTCGACGCCCTCGCACCTGAGCGGTATCGCGCACCTGCGCGGGCACGAGACCGACCGCCTGGCGGCCCTGGTCGCCGAGATCAACCGCGCGGGCGGGCAGGCCGAAGAGACCGAGGACGGTCTGATCATCACGCCGCGCCCGCTCCACGCCGCGCAAATCCGTTCCTACGCGGATCACCGCATGGCGACCTTCGGCGCGATCCTGGGCCTGGTCACGCCCGGCATCACGGTCGACGACATCGCCTGCACGTCCAAGACGCTACCGACCTTCGAGGCCATGTGGCACTCCATGGTCAGCGCCGACGACCACGGAAGCACCCACGCCGCCCCGGCCTCGCCCGTCGAGGAGGAGCAGTGATGGCCCGCCGCGACACCGGAACCGACGACCCGCGCGTGCGCGTGCGCGCCGGCAAGGGCTCGCGCCCCCGCACGAAGGACCGTCCCGACTGGTCCTCGAAGCCGCTGGGCCGCGTCATCGGCATCGACCGCGGCCGCTACCAGGTGAGCCTGGAGCAGGACGGCACCCGCGTCGTGGCCGTGCGCGCCCGCGAGCTGGGGCGAGGCTCCGTCATCATGGGCGACCGCGTGCGCCTGACCGGCGACCTGTCCGGGCGCCCCGACACGCTCGCGCGCATCGTCACCGTCGAAGAACGCTCCTGCGTGCTGCGCCGCTCCCTCGAGGACGCGCCGGATCAGCGCGGCGAGAAGGCGATCGTCGCGAACGCGGACACGATGTGCATCGTCGTGGCCCTGGCGGATCCGCCCCCGCGCACCGGCATGATCGACCGCTGCCTGGTCGCCGCCTACGAGGCCGGTCTATCTCCCGTCCTCGTGCTGACAAAGGCCGACCTGGCCAGCGCCGACGAGCTGATCACCGCCTACGAGGACTTCGACGTGCGCGTCGTACTCACGAGCGCCGAGGCCGGGGAAGCCGACCCAGGCGTCGCCGAGCTGCGGGCCCTCCTAACCGGCCATTGGTCGGTGCTGGTGGGGCACTCGGGGGTCGGAAAGTCCACGCTCATCAACCTGTTGGTGCCGGGCGCGGGCCGCGCGACGGGCCACGTCAACGAGGTGACGGGGCGCGGGCGCCACACCTCCACGTCCTCGGAGGCCTTCGAGCTGGACGAGGGCGGCTGGATCGTGGATACACCCGGCGTGCGGTCCTTCGGTCTGGGGCACGTGAGCGTCGCCGACGTGCTGGGTGTCTTCCCGGACGTCGCGGAGGCGGCCGCCTGGTGCCTGCCGCTGTGCTCGCACGGCGAGGAGGAGCCCTCGTGCGCACTTGACACTTACGCGCGCGCCACCGGCCCCTTCACCATCGACGAGGCCGGGGACGAGGATGCGGATCGGACGCGCTCCGAGCGCGCTTCCCGCGTGGCGTCGGTGCGCAGGCTGCTGGAGGCCGTGGCGACGGCGGAGGCGGCCAGCAAGGCCTTCCGGTAACCCCATTATCACCTTCTCAACATTTTACAAACGGAAAGCATATACTGTGATACAGTTCACTACTAATGAATGCTTGACAGATTATCAGGCCAGTCAATAATAGAAATGTAGCGGCGTCCGCTACACCTGATTACAAGGACGTGATCACTATGAAAACTGCCGTCAAAGCTATCGCAGCCTGCGTCTGCACTGCACTCTTGTCAGTCGGCACGACCCTTCCCGCACAAGCTGCCGGTCGATTAACGGTTGTCCCAACGGGCGAAACGACAGTCGATGAGACCGAATCGGTCGAGGCAGCCCCCGCCGTTGTTATCGCTGCGATCACAGCAATGAAGTTTGGGTACGACACTGCGTATGGTGAGGGAGTCCACCAGGCCCGCACTGGCGGTCTTACATGGAGCGAGTGGCAGGGCCGTAAGGGCTGGGCCATCTTCAACGCAGCCAACACTGTCGGCCTCCTTGGAACCGCCGGATACCTTGGTTTCCGCCACGGGTTCACAGACGAGTGTTGGTCTCGCTACTCCTGCTACGCACGCTAGCGCCAGCCACAAACACCTCAACTCAGGAGGAGGGAAGAGAGATGCAACAGTTTCAACCAGCCCCAGTCGACGCTCCCGATGCAATGCCGACAGCCACAGACAGAGCGCTGCGCGCAGTGTTTGCCTTCGTATTCTTTGCGGTCACCATCGCATCCATCGCGTTTTCCATCGCAGCATCAGGAAGGCCTTCACGCGAACTGACGACCGCCATGTGCGCGGCACTTGCTGCCTGGCAAATGGCCGGCTATTCACGCTCGTGCGCACGAACAACCTCGCGACTGTGGCCTCGCGCGCTCGAATGGACGGGAATTACGTGCGCGATTATCTCAATAGGGGCAGCAGTGACGAGTGTGATCACCAGCAACGGTGACAGTTACGACTATTTCGCGATTCCCTCGAGAGTCGCGAATGGCGCCCTGCTCGGCACGCTCTGTTGCCTCATCGCGCTGCTCGTACTCAAGTACCGGACCCAAGACACCAACAAGTAAACCGCGACACGCCAGTAGCGCCCAGTTCTGATCTATCGTCGGAAGCTGTGCACAAAGCTAGGCGTCGCCAAGCGCGAGGGGGCCGCATCCAGCTTGCAGCATGGATGCGGCCCCCTCGCCTCGGATTTTCCATGTCACCTTTTGCGATCGACGAGGCCACGGCTGAGGATGCGGATCAACTGCGACAGGGGCGCGCTTCCCGCGTGGCGTCGGTGCGCAGGCTCCTCGAGGCCGTGGCGACGGCGGAGGCGGCCAGCAAGGCTGCCCGGTAAAGAAAAGTACGCGCCGAAAGTGCTTGACAGCGCCCCCCCTGCGTGGACAATGAGGGTACAGTGATGGTCGCTATCTCTGATTCACAAGGTCGTGATCGCTATGTCCGCCATTGAGCAGAACCTCATCGGCAACACTGCAGGGCTTTCGCGGGTCGACAAGGTCCTCCGCTACTTCTTCTTCGCGCTGTTGATCGGCACGGTCGTCTATTCGATCGGCGGCACCTTCTTCGGGAGAGACAACCGCCTGAATGACTACATGCTCGTCATTGCCTCGGCGCTCCTCGCTATTCAGATGCCAGGATATTCGCGCACGATTCCCGGCGTTCATCCTGTGCTTCGAGCCTGCGAGTGGGCGGTGATGGGTTGTTCCCTCGTATGTACCGCCACTGTCATCGTCGGTGACGTCACGGACCACGGAGTCCGCCCCGAGCCCAACAACACGCCACGGAACGTCGCGATGGCTGCGATGTTCGTTGTCCTCTGTTTCTTCGTGGTGCTCTTCATCGCAAAATGCCGCACCCGCAGGCGCGGACCGATCCAACCAGCGGGATAGCCTCGCACCCTCACATCGTCACCGCGATGGTGAGCGCCTTCGTGCCCCTGACAGACGACATGACGGCCTACCGCCACTCGATGCTGACGAGCTGCGTCCTGGGCGCCGTCGCCCTGGTGAACTGGATCTACCTGCGCCGCAAGGCCCGCTAACTGCGCCGCGGAGCGCGGCCCCGCCCGCCGGCGGCACTCAGCGCTGGAAGCGGCGCACGAAGTTGCGCAGGATGAGGCGCGAGGGGTCCGTGTCGACGGTCGCGACCTGGGCGCGGATGGCCTCGGCCTTCTCCGCCGGGTAGTAGCGGCCCGCGTACTGGTCGATGCGCACGTTGACACCGCCCAAGTCCATCTCGGGGTGGAACTGGGTCGCCCATGCGGCCTCGCCCACGCGCACCATCTGGATCGGCGTGTCGTCACCGGCCAGGAGGACCTGCATGCCGGGGGCCAGCTCGCGCACGGCCTCGTGGTGGCCGACGTAGGAGTGGAAACGGTCGGGGGTGCCCTCCAGGAGCGGGTCGTCGCGGCCCGCGTCCGTCTTCGTGAGCGCAATGCCGCTGATTTCCTCGCCGTGGTGGGTGTCGATGACGCCGCCCAGGTGCAGGGTGAGGGTGCCCAGCCCGTAGCACAGGCCCAGGATCGGGAAGGACTCTGCGAGCGCCCGGTCGTAGAAGGAGCGCAGCCAGGCCTCGGCGCGCACCTGACGTTCGTCCTTCAGGTGGTCGTCGGCGTTCGCGTCCCACGGGGACCCGCAGATAAACGCACCCGAGTACTCGGACAGGTCAAGGTCGGGCAGCTCCCTTTCCATGCGCACCTGGCGGACCTGGTCGGGGGTGAGTCCCGAGAAGCGAGGCAGGTCGGCGCATTCGGCGGCCAGGACGGGGCCGTCGTCGCGCGAGGTCAGCATGAGGAAGGGCTTGGTCATGCCCACCATGCTATCGGGTGAGCGCGCGTGTGCAGCTCGTGTCCGCTCTCCAAGCGTGTGTGACGGACGCAGATGTGGGCGCCCTCTGTCACACTGGGATCATGTTGATTCTGCACACCTCCGACTGGCACCTGGGGCGCACGCTGCACGGCGCGTCTCTGGGAGACAGCGCGGACGCGTTCATCGAGTGGCTGGTTGCCCTGGTGCGTGAGCGCGGCGTGGATGCCGTGCTCATCTCGGGCGACGTGTTCGACCGCGCGGTCCCGCCCGTGGACGCGCTCGCGCGGATGCGGCGCGCCCTGCGCGAGCTGACGGAGATCACGACGGTCATCCTGACGTCGGGGAACCACGACGGGGCGGCGCGCCTGGGCCTTTTCGCTGACATGCTCACCCCCTCTCTGCATGTGGTGACCGACCCCGAGGCGATCGGCACGCCCATCCAGGCCGGGGGCGCGCTTGTGTACCCGATGCCCTACCTGGAGCCCGACTTGGTGCGCCAGTCGCTGTCGGACCTGGAGCCCAGCGGTGAAGTCGGCCTGCCCGGTCCCCTGCCCCGCTCCCACCAGGCGGTCCTGGCGGCGGCGCTGCGACGGGTGCGAGCGGACCTTGAGACGCGACGCGATGCGGGCGACGAGCGCCCGGCCATCGCGATGCCGCACGCCTTCATGACGGGGGCCCAGACCTCGGACTCCGAGCGCGACATCCAGGTGGGCGGCGTGCCATCCGTGTCCGTGGAGCTCTTCGACACGCTCGGGGGCGCGGATCCCCTGGCCCACGGCCTGGACTACGTGGCCGCCGGGCATCTGCACCGCCCGCAGGACATCGCGGGGGCCTCGGTTCCAATCCGATACGCGGGCTCCCCCATCGCGTATTCCTTCTCCGAGGCCGGGGCCACCAAGTCGGTCACCCTCGTGACGACGGATGAGACCTCGGTGACCGGCATCGAGGTGGTGCTCATCCCGACGCTGCGGGGCATCGCGGTGCTCGAGGGGACCATGGATGAGCTGCTCGCGGATCCCGACGAGGCCACCACGGCCTCGTACGTGTCGATCACAGTCACGGATGACGCGCGCCCCGAGCGCATGGTTCCGCGCATTCGCGAGGTCTACCCGCACGCCCTCGTCGTCGTGCACCGCCCCTCCCAGGCCCCCTCGATGGCTCCCGCGATGACCGTGCGTGCCTCACGGGATCCGCGCGAGGTGACGGAAGAGTTTTACGAGGCCGTGGGCGGGCGGGCGCTGAGCGCGCAGGAGCGCTCCCTTGCCCTGGACGTGTGGGCTGGGCTTCGAGGAAAGGACATGCAGTGAAGATTCGGTGGCTGCGCATTGTGGGCATCGGCCCCTTCGCGGGCGAGTACACGGTTGACTTTTCAGCCTTCGAGGACTCGGGCCTGTTCCTCCTGGACGGGCCGACGGGCGCGGGAAAGTCCACGCTCATCGACGCGATTACCTTCGCCCTGTACGGGGACGTGGCTCGCACGAAGGACGCGTCGAAGGACCGCCTGCGTTCGAACCACATCTCGGATTCGGACCCGTCGGAGGCGGACCTGGTCTTCGAGGTGGCGACGGGCATCTACCGGGTGACCCGCACCCCCGCCTACACCCCGGCGGGCAAGAAGTCGCAGCGCAATTCGAAGTCGACGCTGACGCGGGTCGTGGAGGATCCGGACGCTCCGGACGGGTGGCGCACGGTGGAGCCGATCGCGTCAGGTCCGCGCGACGTGGGCTACGAGATTCCGGCAATCGTGGGCCTGGACAAGGACCAGTTCCTGCAGACGATTGTGCTCCCGCAGGGCAAGTTCTCCCAGTTCCTCAACGCCACGTCGGATGCTCGCGAGCAGATCCTGCGCGACATTTTCGACACGCAGATCTACGTGGACTTCACGAAGGCCCTCGTCGATGCGGCCGCCTCGTCGAAGCGCGGCATCGAGGAACGGCGCGTGGCTGCCGTCGGCGCTTTCGAGCGTGTGCGGTCGCTGGATGATGCCCTGAGCGAAGACGCGCACACGGATGCCCACAGTGCCCAGGAACGCGCAGCCGAGGCCGAGGAGGCCGACCAGCTGGACGCGGGTGCGGAGGATTCCAGCGCCGTGACACGCTGGACCCAGCAGGCCTGTGATCGCGCGCGAGAGGCGCACGCCCAGACCCTGCACGTCGCCAAGGTGGCCACAGCGACCGCGCGGGAGGCTTCCCGCGCGCTGGCCGAGGGCCGCGCGCTGGCAGAGGCGCAGGCGGAGCGCGCGCGCGTAAGCGCGAAGCTCGCCGAGCTCACCACGTCCCAGGAGGCGGTCGCATCCGACCGCGAGCACGCACATGCGGCGCGCCTCGCCTTGGCTGTGGCACCCTTCGATGCAGCCGTCACCGAGGCCTCGGCGCGTCTGGAGTCTGCCGGAGACCAGGTCGCAGCTCTGTCCCGCGCCCTCTCAGACGCAGATGCCATCGATCCTGCATCCTTGACACCCGAGGCCGTGGCGGCTCTCGGCGAGCGGGCGCAGGAACTGCGCGACGAGGCGACGCGCACGCGCGGCTCTCTCGACGAAGCGCTGGCCGTTGAGCGCTCGCTGCCCGAGGCGCGCGCCCAGATCGAGTCGCTGTGCTCCCGCCGCGAGCAGGCATTGGCGCGCATTGCGTCCATCGAGGCCGAGCGCGAGACATTGCCCCTGCGCATCGAGCAGGCCACCGAAGCCCTACGCCTCATGCGGGCAGACGCCGACACGCTACCTGAGGCCGCATCCACGCTACGCGCCATCAACGAGCGACTGGACGCCTCCATGCAGGCGGACCTGCTGCGCTCGGCTCTCCTCGGAGCATCGGACGAGCTGCGCGAGGCCACAGTCGCAGCGAAGCTCGCGAACGCCGCAGCTGCGGACGGCCACGACCTGTGGATCGCACAGAGCGCATCGGCGCTCGCACGTGAGCTCAAGAAGGACACGCCGTGTCCCGTGTGCGGGTCCACCGCTCACCCGGCTCCCGCGCCTTCCGCCCACGGGGAGATCACGCGCGAGCAGGTCGCCGATCTAGATCAGGCGCGAGACCGCGCGGAGGGCGCGTTGCGAGATGCGCAGGCGCGCCACCAGGATCTCGTGCGGCGTATCGCCCAGCTCAACGAGGTGGCCGGCGCCCCCACCACGACCCTCGAGACCGAGCGGGATCGGGCGGCCGAGCTCGTCGCAAAGCTCGAGGCGCTCAGCCCACAGATCACCGAGATAGAGGCGGCCCTCGCACAGGAGCGTACCCGCCTCGACGGACTGACGGATGCCCTCGCGAGTGCCCGCGAGGCCGCCGCGTCCCTCGCCTCCACCCTGCAGGAGCGCGAATCCGCCCTGGCTGCGGCTGAGGCTCGCGTGGAGACTGAGCGCGCCGACTTCGACTCCCTTGACGCTCGCGCAGCGCACCTTGATGAGCGCGCACACCGGGCGGCGGCCTTGGCCGGGGCCTGCGCCGATTGGGACAACGCCCGCGCCGCGCTCGCACAGGCGCGCCGCGCCCTCACGGATGCACTGACGGATCAGGGCCTTGGGGCGGACTCGTGGCGCACGCTCCTGCTTCCACTCCCCGAGGTCCAGTCTCTCGAGACGCGTGTGGCCACGCACGAGAAGGCGCTTTTTGCGGCGCGCGAGGCGCTTGCTTCGGAGCGCCTGACCCGCGCGGCAGCAGCGTCCGCACCGGACCTTGAGGCTCTCACCGAGACCGCCCGCAAGGCCGAGGAGGACGCCGCTGCAGCTTCCCGAGCCTCCGGCATTCTCGAGCAGCAGTGCGCTCAGCTGGACGCCGCCCGCGCCTCGCTCGAAGAGGCGTTGGAGGCACTCGCGCGCGCCCGAGAGCAGGCCGACCCCATCCAACGCCTCGCAGACATCGCTGCCGCATCGGGCCCGGAGAACCTGACGTCCACTCCCCTGTCGGCGTGGGTGCTCATCGCGCGCCTCGAGGAGGTCCTGGCGGCCGCGAACCCGCGCCTGGCGGCGATCTCGTCGGGACGCTACGAGCTCGCCTCCGTCCCCGACGACGGCACCGCCTCGCGCAAGTCTGGCCTCGGCCTGGCGATCATCGACCATGACACGGACGGAATGCGCAGCCCACGCACCCTGTCGGGCGGGGAAACGTTCTACACGTCCCTCGCGTTGGCTCTCGGCCTCGCGGACGTCGTCTCAGCCGAGGCCGGTGGCGTCGAGCTGCGCACGATGTTCATCGACGAGGGCTTCGGGTCGTTGGACTCGCACACGCTCAGCCTCGTGATGGCACAGCTGCAGGCGCTGCGCAGCGCTGGGCGCACGGTCGGCGTCATCTCGCACGTGGAAGAGATGGCGACCCAGATCGCGGACCAGATCCAGGTGCGACCGCTGCCGGAAGGAGGATCGACCCTGAGCGTGCGCGCGTAGGCGTCAGCCCTTGTGCAGGGCCAGGACCGCGGGGCGCTCGGAGCGGTCAAACCACGCCAGGGAGGACTCCCACAGAGCGGCCACGGCCTCGTCGGCGTCGTCCTGGGTGTCAGCATCCAGGACGGCCTGGACCGCGGGCGAGGCGTCGGGCAGGTCCGCGAGGATCGCTGCCACGTCCGACCAGGTGTATTCGAAGGCCGCGGCCTCGAAGATGTGGGGTTCGATCTGCTCGCCGGGAGTCAGCGTCGTCGAGGTCGGCGTGTCGACGGCGAGGACCACGCGTGCCAGCCCCGCCCCCTCCGTCTCGCGCGCCAGCTCGAGGGAGGACAGCGCCGCCTCGGTCATGGCGTCGTCCTCGAGAACCTCAATGTCCTCCCCGCTCATGGCGGCCTCAGGCACGCACAGAACACCGCCGCGCACGGGCGGCAGCGGAACGGACAGGTCAGACAGGACGGCGGGAACGTAGACGCGCATGATCACAGTGTAGGCATCCACTGCGCGACAATCGCCTCCAACTCGTCGGAAGCCTTACAATGCGTGCCGCTTTCCCCCAAAGCTTTGCCGCGCAGGGCAGCCCGCTGCACGCCCGCATCTTCGCTGACAACGTGGAAGACCTGTTCGGGCATGAAGGCGCCGATCGCGTCCTGCAGGGATGCGACGGGGCGCGCTCCGATCGCATCCGTACTGACGCGGTTGACGATGAGGGTAATCGGACAATCGCCGCCGTGTTCAGCCCACCAGCTGGCCAGGAAGGAGAGGCGGTTGATGCCGATGATGTCCCCGCGCGCGACGATCACGAGCCGGTCGACGCGCTCAAGCACCCCGAGCGCAGCGTCTTCCCTACTGGCCCCGCGGCTGGATTTTTCGAGGGACGTGGAGGCGATATCGACGACGCTGTAGCGGGCGCTCAGTCGCAGGGCTCCGATGATCGATTCGATGCTCGAACGGCTCACTTCGCGCCACCGGTGCCCGGTGACCAGGCCGGTGATAACGCGCAACCCCTCGGACCGCTCGGCCGCAGCGGACTGGACGTCCTGGGGCGTGAGCGGCCCACGCGAGGCGGTGCGTGCCAAGATGGACAGGCCCGAGGCCTGAACGGGCAAACCGAGAAGGTGCGCAATCGTCGGGTTAGCGGTGTCTGCGTCGACGAGGAGGGTCGGCGCAGTGCGCGCGAGGAGTGTCGCGATACCCGCAGCGAGGGTCGTGCGTCCGGGCGCTCCGCTGGTCCCCCACACTGCGGTGACCGTGCCCGGAGACGAGGGCGGTGGAGGTGGCGGGGGTTGCTCATCCGCGATGGAGGCGTGGACACGAACGTTACGCGTCGCCGCGATCAGCGAATTGACGACCTGTTCGGGGCTGCCGGGAGCTGCGACCGACGCGACGCCGAGGGAGACAAGCCTAGCCCTGAGCGCATGCGAGCCAAGCGCAACGACCGCCATGCCGCACGAGCGCAGCGCGTCGAGCGCCTCGGCCGTCAGGTCGGGGTCGGCACCGTCGATGACTGCCAGGTCCGCGACCCCCGCGCGGCCTGCGGCAATGACCTCAGCGAGATCGGCGCAGCGACGAACGATCTCGAGGGTCTCTCCATGCCGTTGTATTGCCTGGATGAGGGGCGCTTCGTATCGCTGCTCGGCGAGGATAACCACCCCGTGAACGGTACTCATGGCGCACCGACGGGCACGGCGGCGAGGCCATCCGTTGAGCTCTGAGCGGCTAGAAGGACGGGCAGCGACGAAGAGTTCGCCAGGATCTCGATGCGCGTTCCCCTCCTCGTTTGAGACGAGGAGGATGCTTCTATCGCGCGCACGAACGTAAAGGATCCCTCGATTTCGTGTGCCTGCTCCGCCCCCTGGGCCTGCGTGCGTGTCGGAACCGTCCACAGCTGGATCCTGGTACCGTCGGCCACCCCGTCGGGCAGGCCGGTTGTCACGGTCACCGCGAGACGCACCGTCTGGTCCGTCCCCTCCGATTCGGTCTGCGCGATATCGGAGCGCATGATGATCTGACCGGGCACGAGCTGGCGCGTCGCAATGGATCCCATGGGCGCCTCGGACGTGGGCGCATAGACGGAACCATCCACGCGGAGGTCGATTTCTCGCACATTCTCGGCCGTGATGGCTTCACCGGGCGCAATCGTACTTGTCACGGCGTAGACACGGGATCCTCCCCGGAGGAAGCCGCTGAGGACACTGAAAGCGATCACGGACGCGATGACGAGGACCACTCCGATAATGAATCGGCGGTCTATCTTGCCGGGGGCGCGCGCCGGAATCGACACTGGAGCTGAGACGCGTTTCACTCTTCTATGATGCACGTTCGACCGGAAAAGCGGTAGGTTGCCGACTATCCATCAGAACCAACCGAGCACATCGGTCATATGTCGGACAAAAAATTGCCGACTCAAACCAATCAGACGAAGCAATCTCAACTGATAACATGTTGCCATGGCAACACGATTCCTCACTCTCGCTGACGTCGCCGAGACCCTGAATCTCACGATGTCAGCCACCCGCGCCCTCGTTTCCTCCGGCGAACTCCCGGCCATCCAGGTCGGCGGCAAGCACGTATGGAGGATCGAAGAATCGGTCCTGGAGCAGTTCATCCAGGACCAATACGTCGCGACTCGCGAGCGTCAGAAGGCGGAAAACGCTCAGTAATCGGTCGACCATCGCTGGCCGAGCACGCGGAGTCGACGAAGCCCCGCAAGCGCTAGCGAGACGACCATTTCTTCCTGCTCATCCCGGCCGTCATAGCTGATGGCCGTTCCACTGAGGGCGACATCGACGTGGTCCGCATAGACCGCGTCGATGATCCCCCTGTGGCCCCCTCCATCGGATTCGATGGCGACGCCGACACCGCGCGCACTCAGCTCGCGCAAAACGTGTCCCACGCCGACCCCACCCCTGATCGACGACTCGCGCGCGACGCTTCGTCCGAGCGGCCAGGCGCCGACGACGGCAGACAGCATGACGAGACTATCGCCACCTTCGCCACGCAGGAGCACCCACGTGCGAGTCGAGTCAAGAACCTGTCCCGACACCACGTGCCCGCCGCGCAGCGCGAGGGTAACGATGCCCACCGCGCCAGCAAGTCGAGCCGAGAGGGTGACGGACGCGCGCTCGGCGTCCGTCAGCTCATCGATAAGCTCTTCCAGATCACGCTCGCGTTCCTCGTCGAAGCGCGCCTCCAGCTCGGCCATGAATGCTGACATATCCATGCCCCAACGATGCCACACCCACAAAGAAAGCGCTGCACATCATACTTTTATTTCATTTTCATAAACGTATTGACATCAACCGATACGAAGCAGATAATTATTCGCATCGAATCCATCTCACTCGATGAAGAGTTCACCATGACTGATGATTCACGTACTCCCCATGGGCAGGAACACCTGTCTGACGCTTTCCTCTGGTTGGTTGGCGCGCCGCTGACCGTCCTCGACGCCCTGTACCTGACCAGGCTCGCACCGCCCATTGACGCGGAGCACCCCGAAACGCTCATCGTGTGGGCGCTGGGGGTGGCCGCACTCCTCCTGCTGTCGTGGAACCTTCTCAGCTCCGCATGCGCCCACCTTGCCCTCCTGCGCGCTACCCCTCCCATTGTGCGCCGCATCGCACGCGCGGTGGTCGCACGCTACGGCACCAGGCTCTCGCGAACCTTGCTCGCCCGTGCCGGTGCCGGAGCGCTCATCGGCTCTGCGCTGGTGACTGGCGCTCCGGTGGCTGCGACACATGCGACGCCGCAGGACCTCACCGTCCCAGGGATCTCGCTCACGTGGGCGGATAGCCCACGCGCCACACAGGAACCAACGCAGATGGATCCGGCTGGCTTGACGACACCCGCACCCGCGCAGGACGCGCCTCCCCCACCCACGCCCCACATGCCTGACTCGATCACGGTCACCCCCGGCGATTCCCTCTGGTCGATTGCCGCATCCCTGCACCCAGACGCGGACGACGCATCCATCGACGCGGCGTGGCGCGCGATCTACGAGGCGAACGCGGACACTCTCCCGGATCCGAACCTTATTCATCCCGGACAGAAACTCACCCTTCCCCAGGACCTACCATGAGCACGCAAATCGCACCACGGCCTCGTACGGCCGAAACACCCCGGCGTCGCGTGAGCACGAGGCCGACGCCCTCCCGCCCACTCCAGCCAGCCCCCTTCCGCTGGAGTCGGGACGAGGCACTCCCCCACGGCACTTCCCCCTCCGGCGCATCCGCGAACACCCTTCACCCAGGACCGCACGCCCTTCCCGATCCCGACCAGTGGGCTGCAACACTCGCGCGCGCGGTCGTCGAAGTCGTCACGGGAGCACGCCAGGCACCGCAGCTGCGACGCTGGCTCCTGCCCGAGCTCTATGGGGCGCTGGCATCCGTGCACCTGTCCCCCTGCGCACGCGGCACACGTCCCGTCCACGTGCGCACCTGTCCGATCGACGCGGTCACCACCGAGGCGGCCGTCATTATTGCTACCGCCGCCCGCACGTACGCTCTCGCCCTGCGCCTGGAGGAGTACCACGGACGCTGGATGATGACGGCGCTGGAGCTCGCCTAACCCACCAACGAGGCCCGCCCACGGGTAGCACAAACGGGTGAGAGGCTCCCGAAAGAACCCCTCCGAAAGAACCCCTCACCCGTATCAGCTAGCGATCAGCGTCGGCGACGCTTCTTAGCGGCCGCGCGACGCTCGGCGCGGTTACCGCCGGACGACGGCGCACCCGACTCGATGCCTTCGGCGGAGCTGTAGTTCACGCGCGATGGGGCCTTCTGCCGACCCACATTGCCCATCACCGAGCGGGCGTGAGCCACGGCCTCGCGCGCGGCCTCGGAGGACGCGGACTCGGCGGCCGCCACATCTTCGATGCTCGGCTCGGATGCCGCAGGCGAGGCGGGGGCGGACTCGGACGCGACGGACGCGACGGATGCGGAAGCAATCGAGCCGCCAGCCTGTTCCTCCGCGGAGGCCAGGGCACGCGCGAACTGCTTGGCGTAGGAGAACACCTGCTGGACGGACTCCTCGCGGATGCGCTCGACCATCGCCTGGAACATCTGAGCGCCCTCGTCCTTGTACTCGACGAGCGGGTCACGCTGACCCATGGCGCGCAGGCCAATGCCTTCCTTCAGGTAATCCATCTCGTAGAGGTGCTCGCGCCACAGGCGGTCCACCACGGAGATGACGACGCGGCGCTCGAGGGTGCGCATGGGCTCCTCGCCCAGCTGTGCCTGCGCCAGCGGGTTCGCGTTCAAGCGATCCTCGGTATCCGCGTAGACGGCGTGGATGTCGCCGACCAGCTCGGTCACCAGGTCATCGCGAATGAGGGACGCGGCGCCGCCGTGCTCCTCCAGGACCTCGTCGATCGTGACCGACGGCGGGTAGTAGCCGCGCAGGTTCTCCCACAGCGAGGGCAGATCCCACTCATCCACGGCCTTGTCGGCGATCGCCTCGTCGACCAGGCCAGTCACGAGGGACTCCATGAAGGCGCGCAGCTGCGGGCCCATGTCCTCGCCCTCGAGTACCTTGCGGCGCTCACCATAAATGGTCTCGCGCTGACCCGTCATGACGTCGTCGTACTTCAGGACGTTCTTACGGATCTCGAAGTTGCGGGCCTCCACCTGATGCTGGGCCGACGCGATAGAGCGCGACACCATGCGGTTTTCCAGCGGCATATCCTCCGGGTAGGCACCCGAGGCCATGATGCGCTGAGCCATGCCCGAGTTGAACAGGCGCATCAGGTCGTCTTCCATCGACAGATAGAAGCGGGACTCGCCCGGGTCACCCTGACGGCCGGAACGTCCGCGCAGCTGGTTGTCGATACGACGCGACTCGTGGCGCTCCGAACCGAGCACGTAGAGGCCGCCCAGCTCGCGTACTTCCTCGCGCTCAGCCTCAACGGCGGCTTCCGCGGCCTCGAGGGCCTTGGGCCACGCCTCGCGATACTCCTCCGGGTTCTCCTTCGGATCGAGGCCCTCGGCGGCCAGGTTCGCCTGCGCGAGGAACTCCGAGTTACCACCCAGCATGATGTCGGTACCACGGCCGGCCATGTTCGTGGCGACCGTGACCGCACCCTTGCGACCGGCCATCGCGACGATGGCGGCTTCGCGGGCGTGCTGCTTGGCGTTGAGCACCTGGTGCGGGATGTGCTTCTTCTTGAGCATCTGGGAGAGCAACTCGGACTTTTCGACCGAGGCGGTACCGATGAGGACGGGCTGGCCGGCCTCATGGCGCTCGACGACGTCCTCGATAATCGCGTTCAGCTTGCCCTTCTCCGTCGGATAGACGAGGTCGGGCTGGTCCTTGCGAATCATCGGCTTGTTCGTGGGGATCGGGATGACGTCGATCTTGTAGGTCGACGCGAACTCGGCGGCCTCGGTCTCGGCCGTACCCGTCATGCCCGAACGCGAACCCTCGGGGTAGAGACGGAAGTAGTTCTGCAGCGTGATCGTGGCCAGCGTCTGGTTCTCGGCCTTGATCTCCACGCCTTCCTTGGCCTCGATCGCCTGGTGCATGCCGTCGTTGTAACGGCGGCCCGGCAGGACGCGGCCCGTGTGCTCGTCGACGATGAGGACCTCGCCGCCATCCACGATGTAGTCGCGGTCCTTGAAGAACAGCTCCTTGGCGCGGATCGCGTTGTTGAGGAAGCCGATCAGCGGGGTGTTCGCGGCCTCGTAGAGGTTCTCCACGCCCAGCTGATCCTCGACCTTGTCGATGCCCGGCTCCAGGATGCCGACGGTCTTCTTCTTTTCGTCGACCTCGTAGTCCTCGTCGCGCTCGAGCAGGCGTGCGATGCGGGCGAACTCCACGTACCAGCGGTTCAGATCGCCGTCCGCGGGGCCCGAAATGATCAGAGGGGTACGGGCCTCGTCAATAAGGATCGAGTCAACCTCGTCGACGATGACGAAAGCGTGGCCACGCTGAACCATGTCCTCGGGCACCTGCGCCATGTTGTCACGCAGGTAGTCGAAGCCGAACTCGTTGTTCGTGCCGTAGGTGATGTCGCAGGCGTACATCTCGCGGCGCTCGGCCGGCGTCTGACCCACGAGGATACAACCGCACGTCATGCCCAGGAAGTTGTACACGCGGCTCATCAGGTCCGACTGGTACTTCGCCAGGTAGTCGTTGACCGTCACGACGTGCACGCCCTTGCCGGTCAGCGCGCGCAGGTATGAGGGCATCGTGGCGACCAGGGTCTTACCTTCACCGGTCTTCATTTCCGCGATCTTGCCCTGGTGCAGGGCAATACCACCCATGACCTGCACGTGGAAGGGACGCATACGCAGGATTCGCCACGAGGCCTCACGCACCGTCGCAAACGCCTCCACCAGGATGTCATCCAGGGTCTCGCCCTCTTCGAGGCGATCCTTGAACTCCTGAGTCTTGGCCTGCAGCTCCTCGTCGGTCAGAGCCTCAAAATCCTCCTGCAAGGCATCAACCTGCGACGCAAGCCGATCCAGCTTGCGCAGCATACGCCCTTCGCCAGCGCGAAGGATCTTGTCAATAATCGACACGAATAGCTCCTGACGTTCCTCGCCCGCCCCCTTGTAGAGCGGACAGTCAAATCCATCCATTAGTTTACGAACTAACCGCCCAAAGTGGAAACGCCCGCGCGAACATGGACGTATTTAACGCTGACAGCGCACACAGGGGCGCCCCGGGCCTCGTGCCCGGGGCGCCCCACGGTCCTTCAACCGTCAGATTGTCGTGTTCAAACGAAGCACACCATACGTCCACCCGTGACGGTGGTAGACGACGCACGGCTGGTTCGTCTCCTTATCGACGAAGAGGAAGAAGGGGTGACCGACCATCATCATCTGGTCCAAGGCCTCATCCACGCTCATCGGCGGGGCCTCATGCACCTTCTGACGGACAATGATCGGGGTATCACCCCACTGCTCCTCGCGGGCCTCTCCGACCTTCAGATCCTCGGCGCTGCGCAGCGGCTTGGGAGCCTCGGGTTCGACGACGGCGACCTCTTCGACGACGGGAGCTTCGAGGATTTCGGCTTCGACCAGGTCACGCGGGTACCTGCGGCGGTGGTCCTTCACGCGATCGCGCAGGCGGCGCAGGCGCTCGTAGAGCTTGCCGGCGGCGATGTCGACGGCCGCGTAGCGATCGGCGGACTGAGCCTCAGCGCGGATGATCGGGCCTTTACCGTAAACGGTCAGCTCGATGCGCTCGGCAGTGTCGGCCTGGCGGGGGTTACGTTCGTGAGTCAGCTCCACGTCGACGCGCTGAGCGCGGGGGTAGAACTGAGTGATCTTCGAAACCTTCTCCTCCACGTAAGCCCGGAAATTCGGGTGAATCTCGGCATTACGTGCGACGACGGTGATGTCCATGTGTTTCCTCCATGGTGTGCGGCGGGCATCATTGCCCGCGGGTGGGGATTGTTCGGTGCTCATTGCCCGAACCGTGGTCTGAGCTATCACCTCCCGCATTGACGTGAGGAGCGTCCCTGCTGCTCACGCTATCGAAAGTCTGTAGTCACATCATACCCCAGCCGGTGACCTGCGTCATGAGATAAGCCCGGGTCGGCACAGCGTCACAACCGCGTCAAGCCCTCCCACAACACGCTCCATTTCCCGGATCGTCGCCCCCGTCGTCACCACGTCATCCACCGCCACAACAAGAACTCCGCGAGGAGGCACCGCGAGCGCCCGCATCGCCCCCATGCGCCCCACCGTACGCTGCGCCCCCGCCTTGCCCGACTGGGACGACGCACCCACGCGCAGTCGCACCGCATCCACCACCCGCACGCGCACTCCTGGCCGCGCGCTCGCCGCCAGAGCCCGGGCAACGGCACGCGCCAGCGGCATCGCCACCTGCCTGCCCCGCAGGCGCCTCTTCCACGAGGAGGGCGCGGGCACCACCCACACCTCCACCGCTCCCCCGGCGCACGAAGCCCCCCCTGACGGAAACCCCCAGCGCTAGCGGGCGACCCCGCCACGCCCAGCACCCGGGCCAGGGAGGCGCCGAGGCGGGCGCCGGCCTCGTCGAGGAAATCGGTAACGTCCGTGCGCGCGGAATGTTTGGCGGTGAGCACGATGCGCCGCAGGGGACCCGCGTAATCTCCCATGGCCAGAGCGGGTATGTCGCCGCGCGCGCCCTCAATGAGCGTCGGGGTCGGCTCGACCTGGGCGAGACGCCGACATGAGGGGCACAGGACCTCGTCCCAGGCGCGACATCCCCCGCATTGCACGGGAAGGATCGCCCCGATCAATCCCCGCGCAAGAGTGCGATGACCGCGCACGCCCACCACGGCACCTACCCCGCGTAGCGCGCAGACGTCAGCGGATCGGGGGCGTTTTGCCACAGCGCGCCCGAGCGGATCAGGACCTGGGGCTTGCCCGCGTCATCGATGCCCGTAATGACGATCGAGGAGGAGGACGCGCCTGCGCTCATCGTTCTCACGCGGATGGGCAGCGACACGTTCGACGGCAAACCACCCAGGGGAAGGGTGACGAGCTGGTCGTCGGAGCTTCCAGCTTCGCGCACGACGAGGGCCAGGCCCGTTGAGGTCGTCCACGAGCCATCGATGACGGTTCCGCGTTCGAGACTCACCTGGGTCAGGGATCGCACCGCCTGCGGGCGTCCCGCGGGGCCGCGTTCGACGACGCCCACCCATGCGCTGGAATCGGCTCCGCGAATCACGAGCGCGCGCGCCCCATCCGGCGAGATACGCACGGCGCGGATATCGCCCGCGCCCTCAGACTCGACGCTCACGGGGAAGACGCCATCCGCCCCACCCGCTACCGAGACAGAGGCCGCCGACGTCGAGGCGCCCCACACCCAGCCGAAACGATCAATGGAGGGGCCCGCAGGCGCGGCGCCGGGAATAAACGCCACGGATGTACCCGCTCGCTGCGCGTACACCCCATCGGCGCTACTCCAAGCGATGAGCGACGGATCCACCGGCGACGCCGTCGGAGAAGAGGCCCCCGACACCGAGGCGAGCATCGTCATCGTCGTACCCGAGACGATTCCCACCCCGTCCGGCCCGGCACCGACGAGAGTGTCGAGGGAATAGGTGGGCTCAGCAGGGGGGGCGGACGCTTCCAAGGTCTCGCCGGACAGCGACACGCTCACCTGGGACACGTCTGTCGCCTGTGTGAGCGTGCGCGTCAGCTCCCATGCCAGGCTCTCGCGGCCGCCCTCGCTCGCGGGCATGACGGCGTTGAGTTCGACGTGCGCGACTCCATCACTGACGTCGACGCCGTGGGAGGGGATCGTCGTGCCCGCGGGGATCGCGTTCGCGGTGACGGGAGCGAGGGCCTGGCTGGGCCCGGCAACGAGGCCGGCCAGCAGGTACGAGGCGAGGCGACGCGAGGGATACCACCGAGGATCCGCAACCAGGTCGGAGCCTTCCTGGGTCGGGAAGTAGAGGTTGACGAGCGAGTACGAGGCCGTAAATGCCGCGCGGCTCATGAGGACCATGTTGTCGGGCGCGTTGATGCGCCACTGTCCATCTTCACGCACGAGCGTGAACGTGTGCGTGGCCGTGGATGCATCGACGCGCGTGAGCACGCCGGACGAGTCAACGCTGGCCACGCCGAGCACCGAGACCGTCACGTCGACCTGTGAGGCCGTCTCGGAGCCGGCGGTGATGGCGGGCGTCGTGTCGGTGTCGTAGAGAAGAATCTCCGTGTCCGGCTGCCAGGTGCGAGCGGAGGAAGCACTCAGGAAGAGGCGGGCGGTCGCAAAGTCGTCCTGCGGACCGGCCGCGCACGCCAGGAGGAAATCATTGACGAGGGCCGCGGCATCGGAGCCGTCAGCGGGCCCCTCCGCCGAAAACTGGACGCCGCTGCCGTCACGGGAGGACACGTCGAAGGGAGCCGGAGCCGACGACCGGGGCAGGGACGTGCAGCCCGCGAGAATCACGCATACGAGCGCGGCGAGGACGAGGGGGCGTTTCATTCGGCCTCCCACAGGACGAGGGGGCGGCTGGCGATCTCCTCGCCGGCTCGCTTGGGCAGTGTCATGAGGAAGGAAGCACCCTTTCCAGGCTCGCCGTATGCCTGCAGGCGCCCGCCGTGGATGGCGACGTCTTCCGTCGCGATCGCGAGGCCGAGGCCGGTGCCTCCGGTCGTGCGCGCTCGAGCGGTGTCCGCACGGTAGAAGCGATCAAAAACGTGGTCGGCGACCTCCTGGGTCATTCCCACGCCGCGATCGCGCACGCGGCAAGCCAGGTCCGTCTCGGTGGCGGCCACGGTGATGGTCACGGTCGTGCCGTCCGCGTGCTCGATCGCGTTGACAACGAGGTTGCGGATCACGCGTTCAATGCGGCGCTCATCGATCTCTGCGCCAGCTCGCACCGGAGCCACGATCTCAACCGTGACGCCCTGGCGCTGCGCGAGATCAGCGCACGCTTCGACGACGCGGGTCACGATGGGGCGCAGGTCACGTTCCTCTGCATCCAGCAGCGCGCTCGCGGCGTCGTATCGCGAGATTTCCAGCAGGTCGGCAAGCATCTGCTCCATGCGTTCGGTCTGGTCATGCAGGAGCTCCGCAGAGCGGCGTGCGTGCGTGGGCAGCTCGTCGCGGTTATCCCACACGACGTCCTCGGCCATGCGGATCGTCGTCAGCGGCGTGCGCAGCTCGTGGGACACGTCGGAGACGAAGCGCTGCTGTAGCTTGGCGAGCTCGTCGTAGCGCGAGATGGTGTCCTGCAGCGAGGACGTCATGGCGTTGAATGCTCGCCCCAAGTCCGCCATCTCGTCATCGCCGCGCACATCAACGCGCACATCCAGGTCGCCCTCGGAGGCCCTCGTCGCCGCCTGGGCCGTCACGCGCACGGGCAGGAGCAGGCGATGGAGGAGCGCAAATACGCCGATCGGCAGGGCGACGATGACCGGCAGGGAGGACAGGAGCAGAACCCGCAGAACGACATCGACCTGGGCTTGGTCGGCGGACAGCGAATACAGAATGTAGAGCTCGTGGGTGCCCGCTCGGGGCAGCTGAACCTGGGTGCCGACGAGGATCCCCGGCTCTTCCTTCTTGCCGTCGCTCGACCGGATGGCCACCGACTGCCACTGCGCCCCTCCCCCGGCAACCGCCGCGCGCATCTGCGCCGTCACGAGGCCGCGCATCTGCTCATCCTCAATCTGGTTGATGCGCAGTGAGGCCGTGGTGCCTTCGGAGCGCAGCAGCGCCACATTGGTCGCGCCCGCGCCCGCAGCCGAGGCCTTGAGCGAGGCCAGCGCCCCGCGCGCGGACTCCTGCACCTGCGCGGGAGACGAGGCCGTCGACGACGAAAAGACGGACTGAGCGGAGGAGAACCGAAGGGACGCGTCGGCCAAGATCGCATCCCTGCGTGTCTCGAACATGGACGTGCGTAGTTGGGAGGCGATGATGCCGCCTGAGACGAGAACAATCACGAGGACCGCGAGCGTAATCGCGACCGCGAGCCGAGCCGACAGGGAGTGACGGATGCGGCGGGCGAGGTGCGAGGACGCAAGAAAGGCCCACGGCCTCGACGACGTAATAGCGCCCACGAGGCGCTTGAGCGCGTCCCTACGCTCCCGCGCCTGCACGGTATCCCACCCCACGGACGGTCACAACGAGCTCGGGGCGCTCCGGGTCACGCTCGATCTTCGAGCGCAGACGCTGCACGTGAACGTTCACGAGCCGGGTGTCGGCCGCGTGACGGTAGCCCCACACCTGTTCGAGGAGCTCCTCACGGGAGAAAACCTTCCAGGGCGCGCGAGCCAGCGTCACCAGGAGGTCGAATTCGAGGGGAGTCAAAGCAATGACATGCCCCCCTCGCTTCACGACGTGACCGGCCACGTCGATGGACAGGTCCTGCAACATGAGCCCCTCGTCCACCTGGGCGTCCTCGCGTCCGCGCAAACGGGCACGCACGCGGGCCACGAGCTCCTTGGGTTTGAAAGGCTTGGGCACGTAGTCGTCGGCTCCGGCCTCCAGTCCCGTGACGACGTCAGACGTGTCGGAACGAGCGGTCAACATAACGACCGGCGCATCCGAGATACGTCGAATCGCACGGCACACGTCGAAGCCGTCCATGCCCGGCAGCATCACGTCTAGCAGGACGAGGTCGGGGTGGCTCTCTTGGAATTGAGCCAGCGCCTGGGATCCATCGGCACAAAAGACGACGTCGAAGCCCTCATTCTGCAGGACAATCCCGATCATCTCGGCCAAGGCGACGTCGTCGTCGACGACGAGGATGCGCGAACTCATGTCACGATAGTGTCACGAAATCGCAACGAACGCAGAACAATCGCGCATCAATGACCTAATTTCTGCTCTGGACAAGGTTTCACGCGACGGTCGCGTATGGCAGGATTGGTGACAGACCGACACCATCATCATGGAGGCACGAATGAGCACCCCGTGGACCGCTCCCGACTCGTCGAACCCGTATCAGCCCACCGGGGCACAGCCAGAGGCAGCGGGCGGCCAGGCGTATGGCACTCAACCCTCCGACGGCGGTCAGCAAGCATACGGAGGTCAGCCCGGCTACGGCGGTCAGCCCAGCTACGGCGGTCAGCAAGCATACGGCGGTCAGCCCGGCTACGGGGGTCAGCCCAGCTACGGCGGTCAGCAAGCATACGGGGGTCAGCCCGGCTACGGCGGTCAGCAAGCATACGGCGGACAACCCGGATACGGGGGCCAGCAGGGTTACGCCTCGCAGCCCGGTGCCTCCGGCTACAGCGTGAACACCAACCAGTGGGGATGGGAGTCCAAGCCCGGTATCATCCCCCTCCGTCCGCTCACGATCGGCGACCTGATGAGCGGTTCTTTTGCCGCGATCCGCCAGAATCCGAAGATTCTCTTCGGATTCACCATGGCGGTCATGGCGGTCGTCTCCCTCATCTCCATGGTGACTGCATTCCTCCCGACCGCGCTCGGGTCGGTGGCCGATTCAAACGACCCTCAGGCGCAGCTGGCGGGGACGGAGGATTTGGCTGTCCTGATACTGACCAGCCTGGCATCTCAGGGTGTGCAGACGCTGTCGATGGTTGCGGGCACCACCATCATCATGGGCATGCTGGCGACCACGGTGTCGCAGATGATGATCGGCAACAAGGTGACCCTCTCGCAGGCCTGGGCGATGACGCAGCCGCGTCTGGGCTCCTTGATCGGCACGTTCATCGTGACCGGCATTGTCACGATGCTCCCGCTCATCATCTGGGGCCTCATCATGGTCGGATTCTTCTTCGTCTACCTCGCCGACGACTCGATCGGCGACCCCCTTCTGCTCGTCGGATTCTTATTTGTCCTCCCCGTCGTCGCCGCCGTGTATTTCCTGAACATCAAGTTCGCTTTCGCTTCCGTCATCACGGTGCTTGAGGAGATCGGACCGATCGCGTCCTTGAAGCGTTCGTGGAACCTGAGCAAGGGCTACTTCTGGCCGACGCTTGGACGAATCTTCCTCGTCACGTTCGTCGCCGGTTTCATCGCCGGTTTCATCGGTGGTTTCATCGGCGGTATCACGGGAGTCACCGCGTTCGCCATGGCGGACAACGGGACCGGTTCAATGATTTTTCTGGCGATCACAACGGGTCTGACCACCTTCGCCAGCGGCCTCGTCATGCCGCTCACCGCCACCTATGAGACGCTCATGTACGCGGACCTGCGTATCCGTAAGGAGAACTTCGCGGCGGTCCTCATGCAGGCGAGCGCCCAGCCTCAGTGAGTCCCATGCTCAGCTGTGAGGTTCCGCTGACACCCGACCAGGGCGAGGCTCGTGACTGGCTCCTCAAAGAACTTGCCAAGGGCGAGTACGGCGAGATCCGTGGCCCGATCGTCGGCTTCGTCAAGAATTTGATCGACGATTTCTTCCAGCTCCTGTCGTGGAAGGGCCAGGGCGCCCCACCGATCTCGCTGATCCTGGCGATTCTGGCGATCATTGTGATCGCAGCCCTGGTCATTGTGCTCATCCTCAACCCGATTCGTCTGGCGAGACGGCGCAAGTCGGGCCTCGTCTTCGAGGAGGAGACCAGCGCGCCGCAGGTTCAGGCATCCTTCGACGAGGCCGTGGCCGCTCAGGATTGGAACCTGGCGTACGTGTGGGCCTACCGTCTCATGGTTCTGGGCCTTGACGACCACGACATCGTCTCCTCGACTCCGGGCCTGACCGCCCGCGAGGCCGCCGACGCGGCGACCCGAGTCGCCCCCGGCCTCGCCCCGCAGCTGTCTGCATACGCCGAGTCTTTCGACAAGGTTCGCTACGGTCGTGCCGCGGTCTCGCACGACGAGGTGGACGCGCTGCGCTCCTTCACTCCGGTCCTCCTCGACCTGTGTAGCCACGCGAAGGACGAGTCATGAAGTCCCGGCAGGTCGCAATCGTCACTCCCACGGCACGCGAGCGTTTCTCGGCGGCGCGTCCGATGCTCCTCCTTATTGCGGTCACGGCGATCGCCCTGATCGGTTCGGCTTTCCTCAGCCAGATGGAGTACAACAACGCGCCCGTTGGCATCCGCAATAAGCATGGTGATGGCGCCCGCGCGCTGGCCCAGGTGCTCGGCGACCACGGGGTGTCCGTGCGCGAAGTCGGAGCGAAGGGCGCATCCGAGGTGGGCGATGACACAACCCTCGTCGTCATTTTTCCCGCGCGAATGAGCGATTCTATCGCCCAGGCGGTCGAGACTCGGGCGAACGTCGTCTACGTCGGGCTCGAGGAAGGATACGATTCGTCAGCTCCCTACCTCGGTGGCCTGCGCGCGAAGCGCGACTGGCACAGCTCACGTGTCGTGACGGCCAGGTGCAACTCCGAAACGGCGACGCGCGCGCAGTCGCTGACGTCCTCCGCCTACGCTGTTTCTGGCAGCGCGAGCGGCGCAAACGGCTGGGCACTGTGCTTCCCCGGGGATGACGACTCCTACGCATACGCCGAGAAGGCCGAACCAGGGCGTTTCCGCGCGATCATTCCCGATTCGCTGCGCCTGCGGAACCGCGCGATCACCGACGAGGGCAACGCCGCCCTCGCGATCAACGCGATCGGGCGCACCTCCAAGGTCGCCTGGTATTCGCCACAGGCGACAGATACCCTCGGCCACGGGAAAGACGTCAGTTCCGAGGCCCCCTACCTCGCACCCGCGTTCCTCCTCACGATCGGGGCGTGCCTGATTGCCGCGTTCGCCCGAGGCAGACGCCTGGGTCCCCTGACGCCGGAGAAACTCCCCATTGAGGTTCCCGCCTCTGAAACCATCATCGGTAAGGCACGTCTCATGCGCTCTCAGCGGGCGTACGAGCACGCCGCCACGGCGCTGCGTAGCGCCAGCGCCACACGCATCGCGACCGCACTGGGCATCGCCCACACCGGCGACCGCGAGGCTCTCACCCGCGCGATTGAGCAACGAGGCCTGCTCACATCGCGCTCGACCGCCCTCTTGTGGGGTCCTGCCCCCACGTCGGAGAAGGAACTGATCCACCTCGCCCACGACCTCGACGCTCTCGAAAAGGAGATCCGCCATGACTAGCCCGATTCCCGGCCCCTCGTCCAACGGCGTGCCCCAGCCCGGCCCCGCTCCCGAGGGCGCGCCCCGCCAGGTTTCGGCGCCCTCGGCGGCTTCGGACTTCTACGCGCCCCAGGGTGAGGTGCCTGCGCAGGGCGCCCCGGCCTCGTACGTGCCGAATGCTCCCACTCCTCAGGGCACTCCTCAGGGCGCTCCGCAGCAGGCCACCTCCTACTCCGCGCCCACCGGCGAAGGGTGGTCGGGGCGTTCGCTGAGTGAGGCCGAGCGGCGCACGCAGGAATCCCTCCTGGCTCTCAAGGCCGAGATCGGCAAAGCCGTCGTCGGCCAGGATGGCGCCATCACCGGCCTGATCGTTGCCCTTGTCGCCGGCGGTCACGCGCTGCTGGAGGGCGTTCCCGGCGTTGCGAAGACGCTGCTCGTACGTACCCTCGCCCGAGCCCTCGACGTCGACATGGCACGCATCCAGTTCACCCCCGACCTCATGCCCGCGGACATCACGGGCTCTATGGTGTGGGATGCGGGCCACTGCGAGTTCGTGTTCCGCGAGGGGCCAGTTTTCACGAATCTGCTGCTCGCCGACGAAATCAACCGCACTCCCCCCAAGACCCAGTCCGCGTTGCTGGAATCGATGGAGGAACACACGGTGTCGATCGACGGCGCCACGCGAACACTTCCGGATCCTTTCATGGTCATCGCCACCCAGAACCCGGTCGAGTACGAAGGCACCTACCCGCTGCCGGAAGCCCAGCTGGACCGTTTCCTCCTCAAGCTTGAGCTCCCACTGCCCTCGCGCGAGGCCGAGATCGACATCATCGCCCGCCACCAGGCCGGCTTCAACCCGATGTCTCTGGCCGAGGCCGGCATCCGGCCCGTGGCGGGTGCCGCCGACATTCATGCGGCACACGAGGCTGCCTCACGCATCGAGGTCGCCCCCGCAGTCATGGCCTACCTGGTGGACCTGTGCCGCGCGACGCGCACGTCCGCCGCCGTGCGTGTGGGTGTATCTCCGCGTGGCGCGACCGCGCTGCTGCGCACCTCTCGCGTGTGGGCGTTCCTCCAGGGACGAGGCTTCGTCACCCCCGACGACGTCAAGACGATGGCCCCCGTGACCCTCGCTCACCGACTGGGTCTGCGCGCCGAGGCCAATCTGGAAGGCGTGGACGCCACCGACGTCATCACCGGCGTCCTCGCGGCCACCCCCGTTCCTCGCTGAGGCTCCCCGTGGCGATTTCGGCGCGCAGCGCGCTCCTCGTTCTGGTGGGCCTGATCCCGCTCGCCTTCGCCCCTTCTCGCGGCTTCGCGTGGATGTGGTGCGGCATTGTCGTGCTCGTCTGTTTGTTGGATGCCCTCGCCGCCCCCTCGCCTCGGACCCTGCGTATGAGCCGCGAGGTCACCGGCCCGATCCGCGCCGACCAGAGCACCGAGGCCTCGCTGCGCCTGACGAACACGACCAAGCGCCAGATGGTCCTGGACGTGCGCGACGCCTGGCCTCCCTCCCTGCGTCAGTCGCCGTCTTTCCGGCGCGTGCGCGTGCTCCCGAAGTCCGCCGAGAAGGTCACGACGCTCCTGTCCCCCACGAGGCGAGGAACGCGCCACGCCGACGTCGTCACGATTCGTTCCTGGGGTCCCCTGCACCTGGGCGCTCGCCAGGTGTCGATCAGCGCACCCCTGACCCTGTCCGTGCTGCCGGAGTTTAAGGCGCGAGTGCTCCTGCCGTCGCGATTGGCCCGCCTCCACGAACTCGAAGGCACAACGCCGACGACACTGCGCGGCGCAGGGACCGAGTTCGACTCGCTGCGCGCGTACGTCGTGGGAGATGACCCCCGCGACATCGACTGGCGCGCGTCCGCCCGCTCCACCGAGCTCATGGTGCGCCAGTGGCGTCCCGAACGCGACCGCCACGTCGTCATCGTCGTGGACTGCGGTCGTGCATCCTCGGCGCTGCTCGGCGCCCCCGAGAACGAGGAAGTTGACTCGATCGCGCTGGGCCGCGCGCCACGCCTGGATTCCTCGATCGAAACCGCCCTGCTCCTGGCAGCACTGGCCGATCGTGCGGGCGACAAGGTCCACGTCATCGCCGTCGATTCACGCGTGCGCGCCCGCGTCTCCGGCGTGCGCGGCGCCAAGATCATCGAGACGCTCGCGCACGTATTCACGGACTTGAACCCGCGCCTGGATGTCACCGACTGGTCGAGGGCAGCTGACGCCGTCGAAGAGACGGTGCGCCACTCGGCATTCGTTGTCATCGCCACGAAGATCCCGCCCGCCGGACTGGAAACCGAGTTCACCGACGCGCTGGCACGCCTGACGAAGCGCCATACGGTGCTCGTCGCATCGGCGACTGACCCCGACGAGATTCGTGCCCGCAATGGGCGAGAGGACGCTGACGCGGTATTCCTGGCGGCCTCGGCCGCGCTCGCCGAGCGTTCCGACGCTGCAGGCGCCGCGGACGTGCGCCTCGCGGGTGCCCTCACGCTGCAGGCCTCGGCGGGTCTGCTGCCCGCCCGCACGGCCGACCGCTACATCGAGTTGAAGAAGAGCGGACGCCTGTAAGTCCGCGAGGGCGGTGTCAGCCCGCGACCGGCTGGTAGTAGCCGGCGTCGATGCCGACGTCGGCGTCCTGGCCCGCCTGGTGCGCCCTGCGCCCGAGGATCAGCGTGTACGCCCACACGGCTGCGGTCATCACGACCCCGAGGGCAATCTTGACGGCGTCGGGCAGCTGCGAGGGCGTGACGAAGCCTTCGAGGACACCCGAGCCCGCGAGGAGGATGGCGCAGCCCGCTGCCACCGTCATGGAGCTACGCGCGGCCACACCCACCGCCTGGTAGCGCGTTGCCGCTCCGGGGACGAGGAGTGCCCAGAAGACCCTCAGGCCCGCTGCGATCGAGATGAAGACGGCGGTCAGTTCGGGCAGGCCGTGCGGCAGGATGAAACGGAAGAAGTGCCAGGGCCCCGCGTAGACGGTCACAACGGCTCCGGCCACCCCAACGTTCGTCGCGTTGGTCCACAGGATCTTCAGCGGGTACACGCCGGTCACGCCCGTCACCACGCTCTGCAGGGCGATCCACGCGTTGTTCACCCACACGGACAGTCCGAACTCCGCATTCGTGTCCTGGTGGTAGTACTCAACGAAGTCACTGTTCGCGTATTGGCGCAGCTGCTCGGGCGTGCCCAGCTGGTTCATCGCGTCCGGGTGCGTGACCAGGTAGTGGCCCTCAATGAGAGCAAGCACGATGGACACGAGCATGACACCCACCGTCACCCATCGAATCTGATAGAGGGCGTAGGGCAACGACACCTTGAAAAAGCGTGCAATCACGGTTCCGCTGATGCCCGCCGTTCCCGCTAAGCGCCCACGAGCTGCCGACAGGACGCGTGAGAGTTCCGCGATGACGTGGGGATCGGGACTGGTCGTGCGCACGCGTGCCAGGTCGGTGGTGGCGGATCGGTAGAGCCGGTCGAGCTCGTCGATCTGCCCACCCGTCAGAAAGCGGGTACGCGTCAGTTCCTCGAGGCGTTTCCACTCCGTTTTTCCGCTCACCCGCAGCACATCAATGTCCATTGGACTAGCGTGTCATACATGAGTGCGCAACGCAGTCAATCACGCGTCATTCAAGACGACTATGTCCGCACGGGCGAGGCCGTCTCCCTCGACGTCACCCCTGCCTCGCCCCCCGAACGCTTCGCCGCCGCAGTCATCGACGGCACCACGTATCTGGGGGTGGCGCTCCTCGTTTTCATCAGCGCCGCGCGTACCTGGTCGAACGACTCTTACTCTCTCGTGCGCGTGTTCCTGATCGGCTTGACCGCCTCGGTCATGTTTTTCATCCCATTCGTGGTCGAAGTGACCACGAAAGGCCGTTCGCTCGGCAAATGGGCCCTCAACCTGCGGGTCGTACGCGATGACGGCGGCGCGATCACCGCTCGCCACAGCGCGGTACGCGTCGGCGTGGGAATCGTGGAAAACTGGCTGACGTCGGGCGGCCTCGCGTTCCTCACCGAACTCGTCAACAAGAAGGGTAAGCGTCTGGGGGATATCGCCGCGGGGACGATGGTGTGCTCCCAGGGAGACTCGGTCTTCTACCCTCCCCTGGTGATGCCTCCCGGGCTCGAGGAGTGGGCGGCCTCGGCGACGATCCTGCCCCTCGACGATGCCCTCGCTGCCGAGGCTCGCGCGTTCCTGGGAGCGAACCGCTCCATCGACACGAAGCTGCGCGGGCAGGTCGCGACTTCCCTCGCTGAGCGTCTCGTGAAGCGTGTCCAGACGCCCCTGCCGGCTGGACTGCACCCGGAGATCGTAATTGCGGCCATTCTCGTGGCCCGCCGTGATCGCGAGTGGGAGCGCGAGTGTGAGCGTCGCGCGCGCGGCAAGGCCCGATTCCACGAGGCAACGCAGCCTCGCTTCGGCTTGTAGGGGTTAGTCCTCGGAGTCCTTCTCGGAGCCGTCAACCACCGTGAACTGCGCGCGCCTGCGTGCGTACGGGCTCGAGGGGTCGAGCGGGCTCGACGTGTCGGGGCTGCCCACGGAGCGTGCGGGGCCGAACGGACCGGTCTGAGGCCTGCGCGTGGCAGGAGCAGGAGTCGGCTCGGCCTGCGCCTCCTGAGCGACGCGACGCACGGCGTCAACGAGCGCAGCGAGGTCATCTCCGGAGGGTGGTGCCGGTTCAAAGTTGGTCGCCAGGCGCACAACCTGCCAGCCCAGCGGCGCGGTGAGATTCTGCGCGTGTTCCTCGCACAGGTCGTACGAGTTGGGATCCGCGACGGTCGCAAGGGGGCCGACGACCACGGTTGAATCGCGGTAATCGTAGGTGAGGGTGGCGACGGCGGCGGTCGAACAGCCGGGTTTCGAGCAGTGGCGTTGGGCAATCACGTCCCTAAGAGTACGACACTCTGTGCGCCGATGGCCCACTCCCGCGCGCCGTGCGCCTACCCTGAGGGGGTGTTTTCCACGCGCCGCCACATCTCGAGCCGCAACCGCCACGGTCGCGGTCCTCGCGGTCCCCTCTTTTTCCCGGGAACACCGGCGTGGAGGACGCGGCGCGAGGACTTCGATCTGATGGTCAGCGAACTCGTCACTGAGCTCATTCGTCGCTGGCCTCAGGTGTCCACGATCGAATTCGCCGTGGAGGATGTTCCGCCGTCAGATCCGGCCCCCTGGGAGTCTCACAGCGTCGTTGTCGCACGCATTTTCCCAGCCGATCGTCGTCGCGGTCTGCGCGACCGGATCGTGGTCTACCGCCTGCCGATCACGCTGCGCTGCCCGCCCGAGGAGGTTGCCGTCATGACGCGCAGGGTCCTCGTCGAGAGGATCAGTCACATTCTGGCGCTGCCGCCGGACGAGATCGACGACGCGATGCGCTGATTAGTTGGCGGTGCGGATGGCGCCGGTGACAGCGCTAATGCCCTCCGTGCCCACGTTCCACGTGGTGCTCATGCGCCCCACTGCGGTGTCGGCGGTGATGACCAGGGCTGCCTGGATCGGGGTATCCGCGCTGATGGTGCTCGCGCTGTCCGGAAGACTGACGAGGGTGGGGACTCCCGGAGCGACGTAGATCGTTCGGTTTCCCACGCGCACCGGGACAGCTCCCGGGGTCGAGGCGGAGGTACCGCTCGACTGTGCATCTCGTGATTCACCCGATTGGGAGGCTCCGGACTGCGAGGTGACGGGAGAGGGCGAAGCCCAGATGTCAGGGGTGGCACTCGGACCGGGCTGAGCAGACTGCGCGGTATCCCCTTGGCTCGCGGTTGCGGCGCCAGCAGCATCGGCGGGCGCGTACAGGAGGAGGCTCGCGGACGAAGCGTTCACGCCGGAGTCGGTGGCAATCGATGTGGCGCGAAGGGGGGTCGACGAGAGCACGGAGGTGGTCATCGTCGCCAGCTGGCTGGCACCGGGGACCGAGGCCTCGGTGAACGTCGTCGCGGGGCTCGCGTTGGAACGCATGATCCAGGCGCTGAGACGCTCGGCCCAGGGGGCGCCGACGGTGATCGTCGTCGTCTGTGCCACGACCTCGCGATCCGAGGTGACGACGAGCGCGATCGGAGTAGCATCGCTGGACGCACCATCGAGAGGCATCTCAAGGCTGGTTCCCTCGGCGACGGTCGCTTGACCGCCGGAGAGGGGGTGTACGCCCGTCGAATCGGCGACGGAGACGCTCACGTGGGCATCACCCGAGGGCGACACGAGGCGCAGCAGCGACGTGCCCTTGGGATCCACTCCCAGGATCGTCTGCGAGGTCGCGGGCACGACTGCGGAGGCGAGCGTGGTCCCCTGGGGAATCTCCCCGTTCATCAGGGAGGCCTGCACCCAAGCGGCGACGCCGCCCCCGTCTGCGCGGACGTGGAGGGCGAGGGAGTTCTCGTCCGGGAACCATCCCGCGAGGAGCACCGACACCGAGGAGGACGCGGGAACGGTGACCTGGCGCGGCGCGGCGTTGAGGGGCCCGGAGGCTCCGTATCCGTCAATGCTGACGACCGAGGCCGTGGGACCGGGGTTGGAGAGGATGAGAACCATGTCGGCGCCAGACGTGGTAGCACCCGTCGCGATCCACTGCGAGGTGCGTGGTGCCGCGCATCCGACGGCGCTCAGACCCTCGAGTTCGCCTCCCCCCTGGCCGGCAAGAGTGAGGGCCGTGGGGATGACTCCCCCGTTGCCCGTGATGGACGCGGGTGCCGGGCTCGTGGGGGCGGATGCGAGCGAGGACCAGGTGGAGCCGGCCGCAACGCTGGTCGTTTCGAAAGGATCGACGATGCCTGAGGGGCACGCGAGGCGCACCTGTGACGGGTGGGCGCTCTGCGCCGTCCCGTTGACTCTGCTCGGGGAGGCACCGACCCACACGGAAGCAGAGGCCATGGCCGCCACGGCGATCCCCGCGCCCACGAGGGTCGTCAGAGAACTGATGCGGGGCTTTGTCATCTCTTCCTCCACGCGGATAGGGCGCTGGCGAGGGCAACGACCAAGCACGCGCCCGCAGCGACGCGCCACGGAATGATCCACCATGCGCTGTAGGTGAGCGTCAGGTGCCCAGCGGTGGGCATGTCGAATGCCTGCGACCATCCGTCGGAGGCAGCAACGGGGGTCAGCGCCACCCCATCGACCCACGCATGCCATCCGGAGTCGGCGCGCTCGGCCAAGACGAGGGTGCCTGCGGCGTCCACGTCGCCGTCGACACGCAGCTGCGAGGAGCCAACCGGAGTCGTCACCCCGCTGGCTGACTCGACGCGAACGCGTGCCGGTGTCAGCCCGCCTGGACGCACGCGCCAGACGGTGCCGGACGTCGTGTCGCCGACCTTCTCGAGTCCTTCGGCGCGGTCGAGGCCGGAGGTCAGGGCGGCGGAGCCGCTCGCACCGAGGGGAACGAGGATTGTGTCGATGTCGTGCGCGGCCAGCGTCTGCACGGTCGCGTCGTCCGGATAAACAACCAGGGTATAGGCGGCCTGTGCGAGTGAAGCAGTGGCCGGGTCGCTCACGCTACCGGTGGCGGCACCGGAGCGCGCCTCGGCGAGTACGAGGGCGCGAACGGCGGGGTTCGAGGCCGTCAGTGACGCTCCGTTTCCTCGCCAGAGCGTAGCGTTGACTGTGTCGTTCGTCGGGTCGCCATCGAGCACGAGGATGCGTCCGGCGCGCGGCGAACGCTGCGCCTGGGAGGCAACTGCGGAGACAATGGGCGAGGAGAGCGCCGAGACAGTGTCACGCTGGGACATCGTGAAGGTCGGAATGTCGTCAGGGTTGGATCGACCAGCGACGGCGGACACGCTCGCGGCGGACGCAGATCCGACAATCGCGACGGCAATGAGGCCGCCCAGGGCTCGCAGCGCGAAGGGCCGGGATGCGTCCCACGCGGTGCCGTCAGCGGCGGCATCGGCGAGACCGAGGCGACCCGAGCAGGACAGTACGACCAGGATCATGAAGGCGAGGGACAGGGCGGGCGAGGCCCACGCCGAGGCCACGGACGCGCCGGACATACCAACGCCGACGTGCGAGGCTCCCCACGCGAGAGAGGAGGCGATGAGAGCCCACCCGTATGCAATGCTGACAGCGCGCGAACGCGCGCGCAGGAGGGCAATTGTCCCGAAGAGCAGGACGCCGCTGCCGATGATTCCGAGCGCCACGGCCTCGACCATGCTCGACGGGGCCGCGGGCATACCGAGGGCCGCCATCCATGAGGCCGCGCGAGTGTATGCGTGCACTCCCCCGCTCGTCGAGGCAAGGGCGGGCCAGGCCGCGGGGCGCGCGAGGATGGAGACGTAGGTGGGCACGAGAAGCGTCAGAGCGGGCAGCGCCACGAGGAGGCGGCGCCGGGACCGCCACGCGAGCGCGAGCACGCCAACAGGCAGCAGCCACGGGGCACAGCACGACAGGACAACGAGCGCAAGCGCCGCGCATCCCGCGTTCACTCCGCGGGGCTGCAGGGGTGCGGCGTCAACGCCGGATGCACCGGCCACGTAGAGAGGCCGGGGCGTCCCGAGGCAGAACGCCGCAAAGACGGGTAAGGCGATGTGGGCGAGAATGCCCGCGAGGACACCGTGGGTCGCGCTCAGGAGGAGCGCGGGGGCGAATGCCCACGCCAGCGACGCCAGGAAGCGCACGCGCAGCGACGTGGCGAGTGCGCGGCTCGGAATCCATGCGATGACGGCCGCGATCGGGCTCGACGCCACGAGCAGGAACGTCGCGAATGCCCCGGGGGTGACGCCGAGCGGCGCGACGGGGGCACTCAGGAGGGCAAGCAGAATCGTCAGGGGGTCCGCGCCACCGGCATAGCCGTCTCCACCGGGCACCCACGCGGCCCACGCGGCGTTCCACAGCTCGGTCCAGGTCGCGGGCAGCGACACCCATGCTCCTCCGACGAGACCTGCAGAGGTTCCCCACCACTGCGCGCCAGCAATCAGAGACGTCACAATCGCGAGGCCGAGGCAGGTGGAGGCAGAACGGAGTCGGTAGCGCCGCACCGAAGCGACAATGAGCGGATCAATGCGCTCGCCGTTCTCGTCCTCATCCACGCCCGCCGGTTCCTTGCGCAGCGAGGCGGGTGCCGTCTCGAGGCCACGCAGGGAAGAACGGGGGACGGAACGCGACTGAGCGGCGCGGGCACGCCCGGCGAGCAGGCGCGGGGTCGCTCCAATCACGGAGAGAAGGGCACCGATTTCGGGCAGGGCCAGGGACGCGCGTCCCGTCAAGATCCGCCCCAGGGCGCGCGCCGGACTCCACACGAGGAGCCACAGAGCCAGGAAAGGCAGGATGAGGGCGGGCACGGCCTTGCACCAGTTGTACATCTGGGCGTAGCGGCGCTTGCGGAAGGATCCATCGGTCGCGGCGTTCCCGTCGACAATCGCGTCGGACACATCGCCCGTCGGCTCGCTGCGATCCGACTCTGGCCCAGAGTCGAGGCCCGAGTACAGGGAGACGCGGGCGTGGCGCACGCGCGCCTTGGGTGCGACGATGACGCGGTATCCCGCGAGGTGGAGCCTGCGCCCCAGGTCCAGCCCATCGCCGAAGGGGCCGAGCGCGGTGTCGAACCCGCCGACGGCCTCGTAGGCCTCGGCGCTGATGAAGAGCCCGGCGGTGCCGACGCCGAGGACATCGCTCGTTCCGTCGTACTGGCCCTGGTCGATGTCGTCGTCGCCGACGCGTTCGAGCCGTCGGGCGCTCGCCGTGGCGAAAATACCCAGTTCGAGGAGTCGGCTCCCGTCCCAGCTCATCTGCTTGACACCGACGGCGCCAACGGTCTTGCCGACGGTGGCCGCCTGAATGAGTTCATTGAGACACTCGGGTTCGGGGGCCGAGTCCTCATGCAGGATCCACCACCAGTGTTCCGAGGTGAAAGCGGCTCCCTGTGCGCGTGCACGCTTGATTGCATCGCCCAGGTTGCGGGCACGACCGACGCGAACGAGCTGCGCTCCCTCGGGAACGCGTTCGGACGGGAAGGGGGTGACGTGGCGACCTGCGACGTCAATGATGGTCAACGAGTGCGGGGCCATCGATTGATTCTCGATGGCCCGCAGGACGGACTGAGTGAGCGGTGCCTCTCCCCTCGTGACGAGGATCGCACCGACGGAGCGCTGTGTCGGGCTCAACCGGCCATACGGCGCAGGCGCCGCCTCTCGCGCTCGGACATGCCACCCCAGATGCCAAAGCGCTCATCGTTTGCCAGCGCGTACTCCAGGCAGTCCTCACGCACCTGGCAGGCTTGACAAACGGCCTTGGCCTCGCGGGTAGAGCCACCCTTCTCAGGGAAGAAAGCTTCCGGATCCGTCTGTGCACACAGCGCGTGCTGCTGCCACGCAAGGGGACCGTCAATGCGGGCGTACAGCGCCGCGTCGGCGTCCTCGGACCACTCCAGGGGTCCGTCACCGAAGATGTTCCACATTGCGGGAGCTCCTTATAACGAATCTATCAATACGAGAATTACACGCGTGTCATTGCAGGAAGTCAAGCGGTTTCGCGATATTGAGACCTTTTCCGTAGCGCTTGACCCAACGGTAAAACAGTGCCCGTTTTCAAGGACTTCACAGTTACTAAGTACTTGGAGCACATAGGACCTTCGATATACTCGAAACCATGAACAATACATCCTCAGAAACTGTGAGCAGGCTCACCCACTGTATCACAGCGATTAACGAATGGTCAGGGCCAGCGCTCACCCAATACGGCCAGGAGCGGGTTGAACTGGGAGGACCCGTGGTCAGCAGGTGGCTATCGAAGATCGCGAACTACCTGACAAACGAACTCGCCGCCGATCTGTTCGGTACGGGTGAACCGACACCGACTCGCATCTACACAACCCTTCAACCTTGGCAGGACACCCTCTGGCAGATCGCCGCGCGAGCGATGGGATGGGAGCTCCTCGATACACGACGCCCACTGCCCGGCGACCTTTTCGTCACGAATATTCTCGGCTCCGAAGCCTCCGACGCAATCGACGCCGGAGCACACGTGCTCGCCCAGCCCGCACAGTACCTGTCCTTCGCGTGGGACGGCCCCTTAGGCGGGGCGCTCGACGGCCTCGCGGAGATCGCCACGCAGCCGGACGTCCTCACGGTCGACACTCCCCCGCTGCTCATGCAGGCCCGGGACGAGGCATTGGCGGGCTCTCACCCGTCAGCCCCGGTGCGCGGTCGCCGCGTCGCGCTACTGTGGGACGCCCGAACGGGCGCGGGACAGGTGCTCGATCAGTGGATGCAGGGACGGTCGGTCGTCATCATTGATCCGCGGGCGGTGTCCCCTGACAAGTTGACGCAGATCCTCGCGACGGAGGACGCGGACGGCGGGCTCGTCACCTACCAGAGGTAGTCATCACCACACGCCCAGAACGCGGGCAGCGGCGAGCTTGAGACCCTCCACGGGGTCGCGGCGGATCTGCCGCCAGCGCAGGGCGAATCGCAGCCTTGACGCCGCGCCCTGCCCCTCGAGCTCACCCAGGATGGCGCGCAGCTGTCGCGCGCGGCGCTCATCGAAACTGCCTATCTTCTGGGCGGCGCGGGCCGTCAGGATGAACTGTTTGCGGTAGAAGCCATTGCGCAGCTTGGCCATGCGGGCATCGCGTGCGCCGGAACCGGAGTTCGCGCCCTGCACGTTGCCGCCGTGCTGGCGATACTCCAAGGTCGGTTCCTCGCCAATCACCCACGTCAGGCCGATCGACCGCGCGAGGGCATAGACGTACCAGTCATGCACGCCGATCTCGCTGTAGTCGAGGTCGCTCAAGACGCGCACGAGGGTCTCGTGGGCCTTCGGGCTGAAGACATAGGTCGAGCCGGGTCCCGCGGCCTCGAAGAGGAAGTCCCATCCGCGCTGGGGCTGCGATTTACGGATGAGGCGCCGCTCCCCCACCCCGCCGCCGGGCAGCGAGTGGAATGAGGTGACGTTCGAGGAGACGACATCGGCCCCGCAGGCAGCCATGAGGGCTAGCTGAGAACTCAACTTGTCCTCGTGCCACACATCGTCCTGGTCGGTGAAGGCCACGTAGGAGCCATCGGGGGTGTGCGTTGTGAAAAGATGCAGGAAATTGCCCGTCACGCCGGGAGTACCGTCACGCTGGGGCAGGACCGTGATCCGAGGGTCGGCGGCCGCACGCTCCTGAAGGTGCGCGCGTGTCCCGTCGCTCGACGCGTCGTCGGACACGACGAGGCGGACCTCCACGCCCGCCTGGGCGAGCACGGAGTCCACCTGTTCGTCGAGCCACGCCCCGCCCTCGGCCATCCCGTTGTAGGTGGCCATGAGGACGGTGACGCGGGGGCGAGGCGCGGCCTCGTCTCGGGTCACGTGAGCCAAGGATTCAGTGTCCTTCGGCGGCGTACTTCGCCTCGACGGCTTCCTTCAGCGGGGCCCACCATGCCTCGTTCTCGGTGTACCAGGCAATGGTGTCAGCCAGGCCGTCGCGGAAGTTCGTGAACTGGGGCTCCCAGCCGAGCTCGGTGACCAGCTTGGAGTTGTCGATCGCGTAGCGCAGGTCGTGACCCGGACGGTCGGTCACGTGATCGAAGTCGTCGGGAGCGTAACCCATCAGCTCGTTGAGGATGGCGACGACGTCGCGGTTGTTCGTCTCGCCGTTCGCGCCGATCAGGTAGGTCTCACCGATGCGGCCCTTCGTGAGAATATCCCACACGGCCGTGTTGTGGTCGCGCACGTGAATCCAGTCGCGCACGTTCAGGCCATCGCCGTACAGGCGGGGGCGTACGCCGCGCAGGCGGTTGGTGATCATACGCGGGATGAACTTCTCGATGTGCTGGTAGGGGCCGTAGTTGTTCGAGCAGTTCGAGATCGTGGCCTCGACGCCGAAGGAACGCACCCACGCGCGCACCAGCAGGTCCGAGCCCGCCTTGGACGAGGAGTAGGGCGAGGAAGGGTTGTAGGGCGTGGTGGGCGTGAACTTCGCGGGATCGTCCAGCTCAAGGTCGCCGTAGACCTCGTCCGTAGAGATGTGGTGGAAGCGGACCTTGTGGCGGCGCACAGCCTCCAGCAGGGTGAAGGTGCCCACCAGGTTGGTCTGGATGAAGGGCGAGGGATCGAGGAGGGAGTTGTCGTTGTGCGACTCGGCGGCAAAGTGCACGACCGCGTCTGCGCCGGCGACGACACCATCAACAAGGTCCGCATCAGCGATGTCACCCTCAACGACGCTCAGGCGGGCGGCGAGCTCGGCGGGCACATCGGTCAGGGATGCGCGGTTGCCCGCGTAGGTGAACTTGTCCAGGACGACGACGTCGACGTCCGGATGATCCTCCAGCAGCGTGTGAACGAAATTCGCTCCGATGAAGCCAGCACCGCCGGTCACAACGATCTTCATAAGGTCTTCTCCTTTGCGCGCCCGTGGGCGTCCGAGGGTGTTACTCACCCAATTCTTGCCCCTATTATGCCGTAGTTCTCGCGCTTTCCCTGACACTGGCCTCCACTACCCCGTCGGATACGTCACTATTCGCCACGGCGGAGGTCCCCTGACCAGCCGCTCCACACTGATAAATTGGACGCATCCCCAACAGAAACGGATCCCTCGTGACTCGCCTCGTCCCCTCCCTTGCGCTGCTTGCGCTCTGCGCGCTCGCCACGGCCTCGTGCTCCCCGTCGGAGGATGCCCAGAGCGCGCAGTCGACGCCCGCTGTCTCCGTTTCACCCGGAGATCCCGGTCAGCCCTCAAGCTCGGCCAGCCCGACTCTGCGCGCCGCGTCGCCCGGATGCGCTGCCATGGACGCGATCTTCACCGAAGCCCTGAACGGCTCCGAGACCGGCCAGGCCTACCGGGCGCTGGCAGCCAAGCGCTCGGGGGAAACCAACGCGGACGAGCGCCACCGCGCGTGGGAAGCCTTCGCAGCCGCATTCAAGAACGACTATTCCGACCGTCTCGCCCAGGCAGCCTCGGACGAAACCTCCAAGCAGGCCCTTGATGCCCTCTCGGTGTATGTCGCGCGCAACGCAGCCCTCGACTCCGGCGCCATCCCCGAGTTCGCCGATCAGCAGGCCGCCGAGGAAGCGCTTAAGCGCGGCGAACAGCCCGAGACGAACCCCGCCTACACCCAGGCCCTCGCCGAGGCCACGGACGCCCATGCCACGCTCACGACCTGTATGCCGCACTGGCCCGTCGTCTTCTAGCTTCTCTTTCCCCTCGCACCTGCCGGGCAGGGCCCGGACTCGTGTACATTAGACGTACCTATTCCGGACAGATTGGCTCGATTCATGGCACGTGCGTTCGCCGACCACCTTGCCTCCGCGCGAGAGCGTTTCATCTCCACTGCGGCACGCCCCCTCGCCTTTGTCCTCCTGGTCCTCGGCGTCCTCGCCGTCGCCACCGGCTGGATCTTCGCGTCCCCTCCGGGGTCCGCACCCGACGATGACTACCATCTCGTGTCCACGTGGTGCCCGCGGCCAGTCGACTCCTCCTGCGAAACAACCATGATCGACGGGAATAAGTACGTCATGGCGCCCATGACCACAGCACGGTCATCCTGTGAGGCCTTCCACCCCGAACGCTCGCACGCGTGCATCAAAGAGTATTCAGACGACACAAACTACCCGTCCTATCGCTACGACGACGGACTGTATCCTCTCGGCTTCTACCACTTCCATCACTTGTTCGCTGGGCACAACGTGGAGAGATCCGCGTGGCACATGCGCGTCGCTAACGTCGCTATCCTCCTCATTCTTATCGGAGCAATCACCGTTTTATCGCAGCGCGACATCAGAGGGAATATCGCGTTAGCAGCACTGGTCGCATGGACTCCGATGGGCATGTATTTCATTGCTTCTAACAACCCCTCATCATGGGCAATTACCGGCGTCTTCTGCTACGGCGCAGCCCTCTATGCCGGACTCAACGCGCGTGGATGGCGACACTGGGTTTTGCTCGGCGTGGCATGCCTGTGCGCACTCCTGTGCTACGAAAGCCGTGGCGATGCCTCCTTCTATGTGTTCGTTGTATCTCTGGGCATCCTCATTCTCGAGGCCCACAGGCGGCATCTCCCCGAGATCGGGGTCGCCACCGTTCTCAGTGCGATTGGCGTGTGGCTCATGCTCGGCAGTGGGCAGGCCTCCAGTGCCTCGCAATCGAGCGACGTGGCGATCACTGTGCATGACCGCATCGACGTCGCATTCGCGAACATCCGCTACCTGCCCGATTACTTCGCGGGCTTCCTCGGACTGTACTCCGGGCCGGGCTGGCGCGACACTCCCCTGCCGGGCTACACGACGATCCTCGGGCTCCTCGTCCTGGGTGCGGTGCTCTTCTACGGTGCGCGCACCGTGAGCCTGCGCAAGGCCCTGGCTGCTTTCATGGTGTTTGGGGCGATGGCGGGAATCCCGCTCTTGATCGCGACACCCACGGCCTTCCCCAACCTCGGCGGGTATCACGCGCGCTACGCGTTGCCTCTGCTGGGCACGTGGCTGATGATCTGGGTGACGTCAGCAGTGAAGAAGCCGTCCCCGACCAAGGGGCAGCTCACCTTCTTCGTCGTCTTCCTCAGCGTCGCGCAAGCGGTCGCGATGCACACGACGATCGCCCGCTATGTCCGTGGGCTCGTGTGGATTTCCCACATCGGATGGATCGCACCGGGTAATCTGAATGGCGACATCCAGTGGTGGTGGGCCGACATGCCGCTGAGCCCGATGGTCCTGTGGGGCCTCGCCTCGCTGGGGTACACGCTTGCCCTGGTGAGCGCCATCTACCTGTTGCGTCACCGCCAGGTGGAGGCGCCCGCCTCGTCCACTCCAAATGAAGAGGAAGAAACCGCATGAGTGCAACAGTCACCGTCGTCGTGCGCACGCGCAATCGCCCGGCGATGCTCACCCGTGCCCTCGCGTCGATCGCTTCGCAGAGCTTCGACGACTACGAGGTGGTCATCGTCAACGACGCCGGCGACGAGGCCGAGGTGCGCTCGATCGTCAAGAAACAGAAGAGCGCCGTGCGGTCGAAGATCACGATCGTCACGAACGAGGTGTCGAATGGTCGCGAGGCGGCGCTCGAGTCTGGCCTGGCAGCCTCGCACTGCACCTACTATGCGGTCCACGACGATGACGATTCCTGGCACCCGCACTTCCTGAAGAAGACGGTCGCCTACCTGGATGAGCATCCGGAGGCGGGCGGTGTTGCGACCCGCTGCGAGATCATCCGCGAGCGCGTGCGCGCTGACGGTACTTGTATCGAGATCGAGCGCGAGGTCCTGTCGACGGACAACTACGGCCTGTCCCTCGTGGACATGATGGTGGAGAACTACACGCCTCCGATCTCGCAGCTGATTCGCCGTGAGGTCGCGGACCGCGTGGGTCACTGGGATGGGTCGCTGCAGACGCAGGCGGACTGGGATTTCAACCTGCGACTGCTGGCGGATTCCCCGGTCGGTTTCGTCGACGGCGAGCCGCTGGCCTATTGGCACCACCGCGACACGATGGATGCCTCGCTGGGCAACTCGGTCGTCACGGACGCGTACCTGCACAAGTGGGATAACCTGCATATCCGCGACCGCTACCTGCGCGCGATGCTGGCGACGGACGATCCCTCGTCCCCGCACCTGGGCCAGGCGCTCCTGTCGGCGGAGTACTACCGCCGTATGCGCCAGGAGCTGGGGCGCGTGGATTCGGGTTTCCATTCCTCGTTGAATCTCGTGCACGTCAATATGCTCAACACGATGACGGCCCTGCACGAGCAGGTGCACGAGCTGCGCGGCGAGGTGAGCGCCCTGCGTGCGCAGCTCGAGGCGGGTTCGGCCCTGCAGCGGTCGCTGCGTCGGACGGTCTCCCTGCCCAAGCGCATCGTGCACCGCCTGCTGGGGCGCTGAGCAGCACCACTGACCGAGGCGGGCCGACCGGGGAAGAGACCACGGTCGGCCCGCCTCGTCGTTTGTCTTACGGCAACGGCCGCACGACGTCTGCGGTCATGCGATCCCACCCGTATCCGGCGGTGATGTGCTGCATGCGGGCGGGGCGCCCCATCCAGTCGGTATGAACGATCAAGTCGTCTCCGAGGTAGATGGCAACGTGCGTGACGGTCCCGCTCGTCGTGTAGAAGATGAGGTCTCCGCGCTGGCGCTGGGCGAGTGGCACGTGTTGGAAGTGCGGGTATGCGTAGAGCTCCTGCGATGTGCGATACGACGGCCATGCGTGCTTGATGACGTTGATGGGCTGGGGGTCCAGGCCGGCGGCGTAGAGGGACTGGAGGACCAGGCCGGAGCAGTCGAATCCCTGGTCGTAGGGGCCGGCCCCTCCCCACGTGTAGGACGATCCCGTCTGGTTCCACGCGTAGCCGATCATCGCCTCAACGCGCTCGTTGCGCGTGGCGGTCAGGGGCAGGGGCGTGGCCTGGTATTGGTCGACGGTCCACGGGTAACCGGTGTCCATGGCGTCCCAGGTGGCTTTGTCGACGACGCCGGTGACGGGCAGGCCCGCGCGCTGTTGGAAGTTTTTCACGGCGGCGACGAAGGGTGCGTCGACGGAGGCGAGCTTGTTGGAATGCCACAGGCCGAGTCGGACCTGGGCGATGCGCACCTTGGTGCCGTTCATTCCCCATGTGAGCGTATTGGTCGCGTCCCCGAGGCCCGTGATGTGGTCGGTGGGCTGCAGGTAGCCGGCCGGGGCCTCGTACCCGCGCCAGGCGCCCGAGGCGTCGAACTCGTAGCGGCGACCGTTCAGCTCCAGGGGCGCGGTGCGCATGATGCCTGTGTCGGGATCGAGGTAATACCACTCTCCCCCATCGTGCAGCCAGCCGCCCATCTGCGCGCCGCTGGACGCGAAGAAGTGCCAGCCGTCGGCGAGGCTGACCCAGCCGGTGCGCATCGCGCCCGAGGAGTCCATGTAATACCAGGTACCGTCCACTCCGGTCATGCCCGTGTGCATCACGCCACTGTTCGGGTCAAGGTAGTACCACGCGCCTCCGTCACGCAGCCAGCCGCCCATCTGCGCGCCGCTAGAGGCGAAGTAATGCCAGCCGTCGGCGAGGCTGACCCAGCCGGTGCGCATCGCGCCCGAGGAGTCCATGTAATACCAGGTACCGTCCACTCCGGTCATGCCCGTGTGCATCACGCCGCTGGTGGGGTCCAGGTAGTACCAGGAACCCCCGTCGTTCACCCAGCCGCCGAGCAGCGTGCCGGAGGAAGCCAGGAAGAACCAGTCGTCACCGTCGCGCAGCCAGCCGGTGGCCATGTAGCCGCTGGCGTTGAAGTAGTAGCGGCTGCCCCCGATTGCCACCCACTGGGAGGCGGGGTAGGTGCCATCGGCACGCCGCCACCACCAGCCTATCGAGTCGCGCACCCACGCTCCCCAACCGGTTTCGTCCGGGGCGTTCATCGTCGGCGGTTCGGTCGCGACCGACGAGGCCGGGGCACCCCGTTCCTGCTCGCTCGCACTGGGGGTGGTGGCCTCGGGCGCGCCCGTGGGCGCAAGGCTGGGCGTGGCGGACGGCGTCGTCTCGCCGGCGGACTGGGCCGCGGTGGAACTCTCTGCGGAGGATTGCGCAGCGGTCTCCTCACCGGTGTCGGCGCGGGCCTGTGCGGGCAGGGCGATGAGGGCGAGGGAGAGGGCTGCGATGAGGGCGCGCGCGGGGGCGCGGCGGGCGAGTGTGGGCGTCGGTGCCATGGCTGTACCTTGTCGCTGGAAACAGTTCTCCTATAAGTGTAGAACGATCGTCACAGCGCGCGCGGCATTTGGGCCCTCGAGGCAGGTAAAAGGCCGGGCTCAGCGGTATCACACCGCTGAGCCCGGCCTCACATCGACGTCAGTGCGTCCGTCAGTCCTCATTCTCGAGCGCGTCAGCCTGCTGGGCCTGCATGCGCGCGAGGTGCTCGTAGTCGGCGGCGCCGCGCTTGGGGACGTCGCGCATGGGGCGTGCGGGCGTCAGGCCCGTGAAGGAGGCGCCCAGGTTGACCAGTCCGCCGGACTCCATGCCGGGGCCGGGCAGCACGTCGAAGCGGCGCGCCTTCTGCAGCGCGTCGATGACGCCTGTCATGTCATGGTTCTGGATGGCCGCCGAAATCGTGTAGGCGCCCGGGTTGAAGGTCAGGCGCGGGATCTCGATGTCCAGGTGACCGGTCCCCGGTTCGATCGAGGTCGGCACGTAGCAGGCATCCATGCCGTGCAGGCCCCACACAAAGACGCCCTCGCGAGTGTCGATGGAGGCGCCGAAGACCGGGGACTCGATGCGCTCGTTCGCACGGTAGTGCAGGCGCAGGCGCACGGGATCACCCGGGTACACGAGCGACGTGGGCTCGCTGGAAGCGTTGAGCAGGTCGATGCGCTCGATCATGGCCTCGCCGCTACCAAAGCGCGTGCCGCCACCCTCGACCTCGACGGCGTGGTGAGCGACGTCGGAGTAAGTGTCGATGACCTCGGCTGCCGCGCCCACGTCGACGAGCGTGCCGTGATCCAGCCAGGCGGCCTGGTCGCAGAACGTACGCATCTGCTCGAGGCCGTGGGACACGACGACGACCGTGCGCCCCTGGTCCTTGAGCTGGGCGAACTTATCCATGCACTTGTTCTGGAATTCCATGTCGCCCACGGCCAGGACCTCGTCGACGAGGAGAATATCCGGCTCCACGTGGATGGACACGGAGAATCCCAGGCGCACGTACATGCCCGAAGAGTAGTTCTTGACGGGCTGGTCGATGAAGCGCTCGACGCCGGAGAAGTCGATGATCGCGTCCAGCTTGGAGTCGATCTCCTTCTTGCTCATGCCCAGGATCGCGCCGTTGAGGTAGATGTTCTCGCGGCCCGAGAGCTCGGGGTGGAAGCCGGAGCCGACCTCGAGCATGGCGGCCATGCGCCCCGTCGAGGAGATCGTCCCCTTATCCGGGGTGAGGATCTTCGCGATGCACTTGAGCAGCGTCGACTTGCCCGAACCGTTGTGGCCGAGCAGGCCGAAGGTCTTGCCCTGCGGGATGTCGAAGGAGACGTCGTCGAGGGCCCAGAACTCCTCGAACTGAGCGCGTGAACGTTGCAGGAACGCGCCCTTGAGGGACTGGTTGCGGTTCTTGTAGATGCGGAAGCGCTTGGAGACGCCCTCCACCGAAATCGCGTTCGTCATCAGAGTTCCTCCACGATTCGTGCCGAGAAGCGGCGGAAGATCAGCGAGCCGAGGCAGAAGATCCCGAAGGCCCAGGCGGCGCAGCCGAACCACACCTGCCAGGACGGCATCGCGAAGCCGTACAGCGTCGAGCGGTAGGCCTCGAGGAAGAGCTCGGCGGGGTTGAGACGGAAGATCGTGACGATCGGGAGGGACTCGCCGCCCCAGGTCCAGCCCTTGGCCGCCAGGTCGGTCTGGACCTTGTTGAGCATCGACAGGGAGAAGACGACGCCGGAGGCGTACATCCAGATCTGGTTGAAGATCTGCCACAGGTGCGAGATATCGCGGAAGTACACCGACGCGATCGACAGGATGAGGCCCATGCCGATGACGAAGAGCATCGCGAGCGCCGTGATCACGATGACCGCGGGGATCATGAGCAGCACGCCGGGGCCGCCGGCGATGCACATAATAATGATGATGACGGCCAGCTCGAACGCGAAGTCGTAGGCCAGGGCCAGGACCGAGGAGTAGATGAGGACCTGGCGGGGGAAGTAGACCTTCGTCAGCAGGCCCGAGTTGCCCACGAGGGAGTCCATGCCGCGCTGAATGCCGCTCGACATGAAGTTCCAGGCGATGACGCCCACGCCGATCCACAGCGCGAAGGATGACAGCCCCGAGTTCACGCCCTTGTCGGCCTCGCCGCGGAAGACGACGCCGAAGATCAGCGCGTACACGGCGATCGTGGCGACCGGGTTGATGAAGGACCAGAGGCGGCCGAGCGCGGTGCCCTTGAACTCCGAGGAGATCGAGCGCTGCGCCATGCGCATCGTCAGGTCAATGACCCGTTTCGTCTCAGACACGGCTACTCCCATCGCTTCTGTCGTGGTCAGGAAAACTATTCTACTTGCGATCAGCCGGCGTGAGCGCGAGGTAGCGCTGCGTGAACTCCACGATCACGACGCTGGGCTTGTAGGCCTCGATGAGGGAGGCGACATCCGTCGGGTTCTCCGTGTCGAGGCCGTGGCCGACCTGGATCGTGTACTCGAAGGTCGCTGCGACCTCGGGACCCAGGTTGTTGCCCTGAGAGTCGCGCACGATGAGCGCCGTGCCGCGTCCGTTCGGGTTGTAGGTGAGTGCCGGCTTGTTCTGGAAGTCGACGGGGCTGGCCAGGGACACCTCGGGCGCGGCGTTCACCTCGGCCAGGCGCGCGGCGGTGTCAGCCAGCTCATCGCGGCTCTCCAACTGCAGGAGGTGGACGCTTCCCGGATCCTGCTCGTAGGTGGGGACCGCCCACGGACCCACCTGAGCGGGGGCGCCCAGGGCCTCGTACTCGTTGGGACCATCCGCGCTCCTCACGCCCGACGGAGACAGGGACGGCAGGTCTGAGAGCTGCGGGTTAACCGCCCCCAGGCAGGACAGCGTCTGGTTCCAGGCGACGTGCGCCGCGTAGGGCGACCAGTGCGGGTTGACCGCCGAGTACAGCGGGGCCTCGCTGCCCGCGCGGGCCTCGCGCAGGCCCTCACGCACGTCCACCCACGCGTGGGTGGGCAGCGCGGAGCGCATGAGGTCCAGGGAGGTCGTTCCCGTCAGCGGGTCGGCCCACTGGGGCAGCTTGTCGGAGTAGACGTCCCACGTGGCCGGGGCGGGCACGAACAGCGCGGTCGCGCCCTGGGCGCTGGCTGCGGTCTCGATGCCGCTCATGTAGCGGTCCCACGCGCTCACCTGGTCGGCGGTGGGGCGCACGCGGCCCAGCGCCTGGGAGAAGTTCGCGTTGAAGACGTCGGAGAGGAAGAGGTAACCGTCGCGCCCCTCGACGTAGGTGGTCACGCCGGTCATGCCCTTCTCAAACGAGGCCTGGGCAGCGTCGGTCGGCAGGTATCCCGCAGTGCCCGCGACGCCGGGCGTCCACGGGCCCACGTCGGCGCGCGGGGTGGGGGCGCAGACCTCGGGCAGGGACTGGGGCGTGGTGCGCGCAAACGACGAGGCCTGGGCGACGGGCGCCGCAGCTGGCTGAGGAGCGGGGTGGGTGGCCTTGTACCACACGCCGACCGTGGTGGCCGCGCACGCTCCGGCGAGGAGAATCGCGAGGGGCACGTAGTGGAGGCGGTGCCTCCACGAGCCGGTGGGGACGCCCTCGTCGAAGGAGATGTCGCGCAAGCCCGACTCGGATTCCTTGAACTGGCCGCTCGCCTTCTTCTCGCTCACTTGGTCTCCTCCTCGGCGTGCGCGGACGCCGCTTCGGCCTCCATGACCGTCGCGATCCTGGTGGAGGACAGGGCCGGCGTCACGATGCGGCGGGCCACGGCCTCGTACGCGGGACGGAAGTGCTCGATGAGCTTGTCCATCCATCCGGGCAGGTAGTTCTTCTGGCTCATCGCGGGCTTCTCAATGAGGTGCCACGACAGGTAGGCCAGGATGTGCACGGTCACGACGACCGTCAGGTGGTAGGCGAGCCAGCCGCGATCCTGCAGGTGGAAGTAGGCGGCGAAAGCCATGATCGGCCACGCGTAAATGTAGATGCCGTAGGACAGGTCGCCGTGCTTCTCCCAGTTCTGCAGGGGCAGGCGGATCGCCAGGTACATGAGGAAGTACAGGAAACCGTACTGACCGATGGTGTTCCAGCCGCCCGACGCGTACGACAGCAGGCCGAAGATGAGGCCGCCCCACGCCAGGCGCGAGTCCATGGGGATCTTGTCACCGTAGAGCGTGAACAGCATGCCGAAGGCGAAGGGGCCCATGAACATCAGCATGTAGGGGTCGCGCAGCAGGTAGTTGACGTTGGCGACCTGGCCCGCACCCATCCACTGCAGGGCGTTGAGGGCGATGAGGACGAGGGCGAAAGCGCCGCCCACCTTACGGTTCGCGAGCGCCCCGAAAAGGCCGAGGATCGCCACCAGGATGTAGGCCTTGAACTCGTAGATGAGCGTCCAGGCCGAGCCGTTCCAGTCGCGCGCGCCGTGCAGGATGTAGTACGGCAGGTTCTCGCCCATTCCGGCGATGTTGCGCTGTCCCAGGTGCAGCCACATGTTGTTCACGAAATACGTGAGCGGGGACTCGGTGGCCGGGTGCAGGTAGCCGGAAATGTTGTGGAACGTGTGCCAGTAGGCGATCGGAGCGAGGATACCGACCGTGAACAGCAGGGCCGCCCAGAAGGCCGGGAAGATACGCAGGACGCGGCGCCACATGTAGCGCCAGATCGTGGCGCGTCCCATGCGCGAGCGCGTGATCAGGAATCCCGAGAAAAAGAAGAATCCCGCGACGGCGACGCCACCGATGGACTGTTCCTTCGAGATCTGCACGCCCAGGTCCTCGCCGCCGTAAAATCCGGCGATCGGTCCGGCGTGCGAGAAGATGACCATAAAGGCCATCAGCCAGCGCAAGAACCCGATCGAGTTGGACCTGGAGTTGAATGCCTGCGCGACGGACTGGGGCGTGTGAGGGGCCGCAGCCCGAATCGTGGAGGCCAGGCTCATCGCTCACCCTTCATGGATCGGATCTTGTGGGCGACCCCGCGGGCCGCTCGGTACGCCGGCTTGAGAGCGTTGCCCAGGCCGGGGGTCCGCACCATGATGTTGGTCTTGACGGCGCCCAGCAGGTTCGGGACCGTTCCCATGCGCGCCTTGAGGAAGGGCACCTGGTCGATCGCAAAGGCGGGCATCATCGACGAGGTCGCGGCCAGCTTGTACTCGAGGTAGCCGTAGTACACGCCCGCCCACTTCGGGGTCATGACGGGGCGGACGTAGTAGCCGCGCGACAGGACCGCGTAGGCCAGGAGGCGTTCGATGACGTGGGCCAGCGATCCGTCCTTGTAGCCGCCCTCTTCGGGGAAGTCCTCGGGGACGAGGCCGGCGCCGGTCAGCAGGGACAGGGCCTCGGGGCGCGCGATGAACATGGAGCCGTAGGGGGCCAGCGGTTGGTCGTCGTCAAAGGGGACGGTGATGCCGACCCTTTTGGCGAACTCGCGGGCGGGCTGGCGGTTCGCGAACCAGGCGTGGCCCATCGTCGGGTACCCCATGTGCGGCATGGGCGCGATGGCCATGCCCAGGCCCGGGTGGGCGGCGAAGTCAGCGAGGATGCCGGCCACGTGATCGGAGGAGGCCAGCAGGTTGTCGTAGAGGTGCTCCTTGAAGAGCTGGGCGGCGTTGTAGTCGTCCTGGACGGACTTCTTCGAGTGGATCTTCACGACGACGTCGTACTCGCCGGAGGTGAGCACGTCGCCACAGTCCACGAGGAACGCGCCGATGTCGCGACCGCGGTTGGAGGACACGACGCGCACGTCGGCGTCCACGCCTCGTTCCTGGGCGCGCGCCTCGATGAGCGCCTTGTTCTCCTCGTTCGAGGTCGTGGCCACCAGGTGGTATCCGGCGGGCAGGACGCTCAGGCGGTCGAGGATCTCGTCGGCCATGTCGGCGTAGAAGATGTGTGCGACGGCGAGGACCTTGAGGGAGGCGGCCGCGTCCAGGGTGGCCTGGTCGGCGCGCGGCGGGACGACGGTCGTCAGGCCCGCGTTCGTCACGAGGTCTCGCGGACGCGAGGTGCGCGCGAGGTTCGTGAGGATCAGGTCGGTGTCGTAGCCCGCCCGCTCGGCCAGCTCCAGCATGTCCGCGCCGATGATGGCGTGGCGGTCCAGGTAGAGCGGGTCGTGGAAGAGGTTACGGCGTTTGAGGATCGGGCAGCCGTCCGCGAGCAGCAGAGAGGCGTTATCGAAGACGGGGTTACGCGAGGGGTAGTCCTCGCGCGGGTAGGCCACGACGTGCGTGTAGCCGAGGTCCCCGAAGTACTCCGTGAAGCGCGACTCGTGCCACTGGATCGAGTCGTTGTAGGAGCGGATCGGGGGCATCTCGTCCCAGTACTTGCGGAAGTCCGGGGAGCTGAGCAGCGGGTTGCGCACGGCGATCCAGTGGGACTGGATGTGCCGGGGCATGCGGGTGGCTGCGAGGAAGGGGTGGGGGCGCACCTCGTCGTGTTCGGTGATGCCCCAGAAGTCCACCGCTCCGGCGGCCTCGACACGGTCGAAGAGGTTCTTCCACGGGTTGATGGGCGCGAAGAAGGTGTAGTTGAAGAGGATCAGCTCATCGATCTGGCCGAGGCGATCCCAGCCAAAACGGGCGATGCCGTCGCGGTATCCGCCCACGTCGAAGCCGGTGTTTTCCCGCTCGAAGACCTCGGTGGCACCCTTCAGGAGGCGCTCGCGCGCGGTGTCATCCAGAGGTGAATTGGAGACGACGAGGATCTCGTCGAGGTACTCGCGCAGCGAGGTCAGGCACTCGACGATGTAGTCGTCGACGAGGCCCTGCGGATCAAAGAACAGGAAGATACCGGCGCGCTTCACGGTCTCACTCCCCCGCAGCGTCGACGGCGGCCAGGATCTGGCGGATCTTCGTGGCGTCGCCCCACACACCGGGCGAGTCGTAGGGGCGATCCGGGAACGCCCCATACTCGAGCGTGATGTCCAGGTCGTTCTCGCGGATGTAGGCCTCGACGCGGTCGGCGAGGCTCATGGGCTCACCGCTGCAAATGTTGATGATGCCGTCGATCTCGTCCTGGGAGACGGCGGCGGCGATCTGGTAGGCCAGCTCCTGGATGGAGAGGAAGTCGTAGAGGTTCTTGCCCGTGGTGAAGGGGAAGGTCTTCTTGCCTTCCTGGGCGGCGGCGAGGAGCTTGGAGAAGATCGAGGAGCCGTGCGCGTCATCGCCGACGATGTAGTAGCCGCGCAGCCACTGCATGGTCGCACCGTGCTGGGCGGTCAGCAGCGTCGTGATCTGTCGCAGCGCGTTCTTGGAGATGCCGTACAGCGATGCGGGGTCGCACGGGGAGTTCTCGTCGATGGCGCCCTCCCAGTAGCCGACCTCGTGCATGGAGCCCATGACGGCGACGTGGGTGCAGCCGCCCTTCAGGAGGTTCTCGATGAAGTGGTAATGGGCGGGCAGGTCCTCAATGTGGGCCGGCGAGTTGTGCACGAAGCCGTCGCGCCACGCGAGGTGCAGGACCACGTCCGGGCGTCCGAGCTGGTCGTAGATATCAGCGTCTCCGCTGAAAATCTGGGTATCGATGCGGCGCGCACGCTCGTCGACACCGTCGAGGCGGAAGTCGACGACGCTGACGTCGAGGCCGCGCTCCAGCAGGGCGTGAACAATGTGGCGGCCGATGTAGCCGCCGGCTCCGGTAACGAGGACAGTCTTCACCATGTGAGTCAGTCTATCAAGGCCGTGGCGCTGCGCAGCTCCGCCCCGCGTTGTGTGCCGTGACGCACCCACCAGCCCAGGCCTCGTTCACGAGGCCGACTCCTCCCCTATCGCTGTGGATGCGCGGCGGTGCGGTGGCGCAGCGCTCGGGGCAGGGCGAGGAGCCCCTGGAGGACTCCGCGGGCGACGGGGCCACGGCCGCCCGAGCGCACGGCGCGCGCGATGGAGCGGGCGATGGCGCGCGCGACGACGCCCCAGGGGGCGTGCTGGGCGGCGACGATGATGCGATTGCGCGCGTTGACCCTCAGGAACATGGGCGAAGAGGTCCCCGAGGAGGCGGCGTGCTCGTGGTCGACGACGGCTCCGGCGACGAAGCGCACCTCATAGCCGGCCTCGCGCAGCTTGTAGGACAGGTCCGTGTCCTCGTAGTACATGAACAGGTCGGTGCGCACGCCCCCGACAGCGCGCCACGCGTCGGCGTCGATCGCGCACGCGCCGCCGCATAGGCCGAAGACTTCGGGCGCGGGCAGTGGGGAATCGGCGGGGGACAGCCAGGAGCGGTCATACCCGTTGCCCGCGGCATCGACCTCGTTGCCGGTGGAGTTGATGAGGACCTGCCCGCCGCGCTCTGTTTCGGCGACGCGCGTCCAGCGGCTGCAGTCGCGGGCGACGAGGAACTCCTCGTCGGAGGGGGCGGCGGGGCGCCACGTGCCGGTCAGGAGGATGAGCGCGGTCGTGGCACCCACGGCCTCACCCAGGGGAGCCAGGAGCGCGTCGAGGAACCCGTCTCGCACGGTCGCGTCGTTGTTGAGCAGGACGACGGAGCCCTCGCTCAGGCCGGCCGCTCCGGCCATGACGCCGGCACCGAAGCCGTCGTTCGTCCCTGCGTTCACGAGGGACACACGTGCGGGATTGGCGGCGCCGCGCAGCTCGCCCAGGCCCTCACGTAGGACGGTCAGGGAGTCGTCGTCGGATCCATTGTCGACGATGACGAGGTGATCCCCCTCCCCCATCTGCGGGGCGATCGAGTGGGCGGCGCGCAGGGTGAGCGGCGCGTTCTTCCAGTTGACGAGGATAACCCTCGCGCTGCGCGCCCTCATCGTCCACCCGCCAGGTCTGCGTAAACGGCGGCGTGCGCGGCGGCGGAGGCTTCCCACGTGTAGTCACGGGCGCGCTCGATACCGGCGGCGGCGAGGCGGTCGTGCTCGCTCCCCGAGGCCGCTTCGAGGGCCTCGGCGAGGGCCGAGGCGTCGGTGGCCGGCACGAGGATTCCCGCGTCGTCTCGCGTAATCTCCGCCATGCACGTGTCCGCGCTGGTCACGACAGGGGTGCCGTGCGCCATGGCCTCGAGGACGGGCAGGCCGAAGCCCTCCCAGATCGAAGGGAAGGTGAAGACGCGCGCACCCGCGTAGGCGCAGGCCAGGTCGGCGTCGTCGAGTCGGCCGAGGACGTGGACGCGCTCGGGAGGCAGGGGCGCGTCCGTGGGGTCGGACCCCCACCCGGCGGGTCCAACGAGGACGAGGTCGAGGTCGGTGCCCTGCAGCTTCTCGTAGGCCGCCAGCAGGGTGGGCAGGTTCTTGCGCGGCTCGCGCGTGCCGACCCAGAGGATGTAGGGGCGGGCCAGGCCGTGGCGGGCGCGGAACTCCTCGACCTGTGCCTTCGTGACGGGCGTATGACTCAGGCCGTGCGGGATGACGGTGATGCGCGAGGCGTCCAGGCCGGCCTGAACACAGTCGTCGGCGGTGGCCTGCGAGGGGACGATGATCGCGTCGGCGCGCTTCTTCGTGATCTCGAGGGCGCGGTGAAAATAGGCCGAACCGTGGGCCGTGAAGTGGTCGGGGTCGCGCAGGAAGGCGACGTCGTGGACGGTGACGGCCAGAGGAAGCGAGGTCGGCGGGATCGCCCAGGTCGTCGCGTGCACGACGTGGGCTCCCCCGCCCGATCCAACGCCGAGCATTCGGTCCACGCTGGGCATACTCAGGCGGTCCCAGGCGGCGTAGAGCGCGCGCCGAGGCAGGGAGGAGTTGAGGACGGGAATGGTCAGCCCCACCTGCTGCGGGGTTGGCTCACCCGCGCCGTGGCGCGCGGCGACACCGATAGCACGCACGCCCTGGCCTGCCAGGCGGGAGGCGACTTCGACGATGTACCGGCCGGAGCCCCCTGGCACCGGCTGCCACATTTGTTCGACGACCATTCCAACGTTGACGCTCATACGCCCAGGGTAGTTCACGGGCGCGCGGGGGCGGGAACAAAAGGATGAGTGAGCGCAAAATGGAATACGATAAAGGGACCAGTTGTTGCTCCCGACCCAATGGGGATGATCGTGGCCCACTTCGTTTCTCACTCGCAGCCGATCCGCGTCCTGCTCGACGGGACCGCGATCCCCGCAGACCTGGGCGGCGTCGGCCGCTACGTGGACGACCTGGTTCCCGAGCTGGTCGAACAGGGCGTGGACCTGACGATGGCCGTCCAGGAGCGCGACGCAGAGCACTTCGCGACCCGCCTTCCCTCGGCGCGCATCATCCCGATCTCTGCACGTTTCGAGTCGCGTCCGGCGCGCATGGCGTGGGAGCAGACGGGCCTGCCCAAGCTGATCCGCAAGGTGCGCCCCGACGTCCTGCATTCCCCCCACTACACCTGCCCGCAGTTCCCGGGCGTCCCCGTCGTCATCACGCTGCACGACGCAACCTTCTTCTCACACCCACAGGCGCACTCGCCCCTCAAGCAGCGTTTCTTCACGGCCGCAATTCGCCGCGCGATTCGCCGCGCGGACGCCCTCGTCGTTCCCTCACTGGCCACGCGCGACGAGACGATCAAGTACGCGGGCGGAGATCCCTCACAGTTCTACGTCGCCTACCACGGCGTGGATCGCTCAATCTTCCACCCGGTCTCCGACGCCGAGCGTGAGCGCGTCAAGGCCTCGCTGGGCCTGGAGGGCCGCGACTACATTGGCTTCCTGGGCACGCTGGAGCCGCGCAAGAACGTCCCGAACCTGGTGCGCGGCTGGGTCAAGGCCGTCTCCGACCGTCCGAATCCGCCCGCCCTCGTCCTGGCTGGCGGCAAGGGGTGGGACGAGGACATCGACCCGGCCCTGGCTTCGGTCCCCGAGCACTTGACGGTCCTGCGCCCCGGCTACCTGCCCCTGGAGGACCTGCCCGGTTTCCTCTCGGGCTGCGTCATCCTGGCCTACCCGTCGATCGCGGAGGGCTTCGGCCTGCCGGTCCTGGAGGCGATGAGCTGCGGCGCCGCGACGCTGACGACTCGCCTGACCTCCCTGCCCGAGGTCGGTGGCGACGCCGTCGCCTACTGCGATATCGACCCGGACTCCATCGCCTCGGCCCTCACGGAGCTGCTGGACGACCCGGCTCGCCGCGAGGCCCTGGGGGCTGCGGCGATTCCGCGCGCGGACGAGTTCACGTGGGCCCGCGCCGCTTCGGTTCACATCGAGGCTTTCCGCGCCGCCGCCCGCATCTGAGCCACACGGCCCGGAGGGCACCCACGCCTCGTCATGAGGCATCCCACACCCAAATGTTCACAAATCTAATCACGAGTGCTATGCTCGAACATGTAGCACTCAAACAACCTTGTGAACGAAAGGTGGCGGCATGCCCACGACCAACGTCGGCACGCTCAGCGAGCCCCAATTCAACATCCTGACCACACTGGCCAAGACAGATACCCCCCTCACCCAGCGGGCACTGTCGGAGGCCACCGGCATGAGCCTGGGGCGCGTCAACACTGCCACCCGCGAATGCGAGGCCGCCGGCTACATTGACGACCGTGCGATCACCAACGCCGGCCGCGAGGCACTCGAGCCCTACCGTGTGACAGGCGCCGTTATCATGGCCGCAGGCCTGTCCTCGCGCTTCGCCCCCATTAGCTACGAACGTCCCAAGGGCACGCTCAAGGTGCGCGGCGAAATCCTCGTCGAACGCCAGATCCGCCAGCTCCACGAAGCCGGCATCACGAACATCACGTTGGTCGTGGGCTACAAGAAGGAATACTTCTTCTACCTGGCCGACAAGTACGGTGTCGACATCGTCGTCAACCGCGAATACGCCACCCGCAACAACAACGGCTCCCTCTGGCTCGTCAAGGACCGCCTCGACAACACCTACGTGTGTTCCTCGGACGACTACTTCACCACGAACCCCTTCGAGCCCTACGTCTACAAGTCCTACTACTCGGCGAACTACGTCGAGGGCCCCACCGACGAGTGGTGCATCAAGACGGGTCCGGCCGACCGCATCACGGGCGCGACCGTGGGCGGCGCCGACGCGTGGGTCATGCTCGGTCACGTCTACTTCGACCGCAACTTCTCCGCGACATTCCGCGAGATCCTCGAGCGCGTCTACGACAAGCCCGAGACGGTGTCGAAGCTGTGGGAGTCCATCTACCTGGACCACATCAAGTCCTTCGACATGGTGATCCGCCGCTACCCGGACGGCATCATCCACGAGTTCGATTCCGTGGACGAGCTACGCAGCTTCGATCCCCTGTTCATGGAGAACGTGGACTCGGAGGTCTTCGACCACATCGTGGCCACCCTGGGCTGTCAGAAGTCGGACATCCGCGACTTCTACCCGCTCAAGCAGGGCATCACGAACCTGTCGTGCCACTTCACGGTGGGCGACGACGAATACGTCTACCGCCACCCCGGCATCGGCACGGAAAAGATCGTGGACCGCAGCGCGGAGTTCGCCGGCCTGCGCCTGGCCGCCGAGCTCGGCATCGACGACACCTTCCTCACGGGCGACCCCGCGGCCGGCTGGAAGATCTCGCGCTTCGTGCGCGACGTTCGCAACCTGGACGTCACCCGCCCCGAGGAGCTCAAGGCGGCCATGGAGATGGACCGCGCGCTGCACAGCTCCGGTCGCGTGCTGGACCGCTCCTTCGACTTCGTCACCGAGGGCCTGCGCTACGAGGGCCTCCTCAAGGCCTTCGGCCCGATCGACGTGCCCGGATACTTCGAACTGCGCGACAAGATCCTGCGTCTGAAGGCCTTCGCGGACACGGATGGCTTCGAGGTCGTCCCTTCGCACAACGACTTCTTCCCGCCGAACTTCCTGGTGGACAAGGACGGAAAGATCAGCCTCATCGACTGGGAGTACGCGGGCATGTCGGACATGGCCGCCGACTTCGGCACGATGACCGTGTGCACGGCTGAGATGACCCGCGAGCGCGCGGACGCCGCCCTGGAGTACTACCTGGGCCATGCCCCCTCCGAGCGCGAGGCGCGCCACTTCTTCGCCTACGAGGTGTTCGCCGGCTGGTGCTGGTACCTGTGGGCGCTGGTCAAGGAGGCTGAGGGGGACGACGTGGGCGAATGGCTCTACATCTACTACTCGCACGCGACACGCACGCTCGATTCCCTGCTCGCTTCGTATGAGGCCGCCTCGGCCTCGGGCGCACAGGCTTTCAAGGAAGGTGAACTGGCATGAAAACTCAGCACGGAGGCAAGCGCTACGGCTTCTTCTCGGGCGCTCTATGGGGCCTGGACACGGTCGTGCTGGCGATCGCGCTAGCCATGATTCCGTTTGACGGCTTCGGCCAGTCGGCGCTCGCCGGCGCGGTCCTGCACGACGTTGCGTGTGCCGTCATCCTGGTCGTGTATATGGCTCTCCGAGGCCGCCTGAAGGACACCTGGGCGGCGCTGCGCACACGCCCCGGCAAGTCGGTCATCGCGGCGGCGCTCCTGGGCGGCCCGATCGGCATGAGCGGCTACCTGATCGCGATCGACAACATCGGCCCCGGCCTCACCGCGATTATTTCGACGTTCTACCCGGCACTGGGCACCCTGCTGGCCTTTATCCTCCTGAAGGAGCGGATGGCCCCTCGCCAGATCGTGGCCCTCCTGGTCGCGCTCGGCGCGATCGTCGCGACTGGCTGGTCGGCGACCTCGGAACCGATCGGAGGGGGCAACGCCATCCTGGGTGTCGCCGGCGCGCTGGCGTGCGTGATCGGCTGGGGGTCCGAGGCCGTGATCCTCACGTGGGGTATGCGCGACGAGGCCGTGGATAACGAGGTGGCGCTCCAAATCCGCGAGACGACCTCGGCGCTGGTCTACCTCTTCGTGGTGGCCCCCATCGCGGGCGTCTTCGGCTTCACGCTGCACTCGCTGGCCCACCTGTCTGCAGGCGTGGTGGCGCTGGCGGGCCTGGCAGGAACGGCCTCGTACCTGTTCTACTACAAGGCCCTGTCGGCGATCGGCGCGTCACGAGGCATGGCCCTGAACATTTCCTACTCGGCGTGGGCAATCATCTTCGCCCTGGTACTCCAGGGAACGATTCCGACGCCCACGCAGATTATCTGCTGCGTCGTGATCCTGGTGGGCACGGTCCTGGCGGCCACCTCCAACTGGGGTGACCTGCTTCCCAAGCGCGCGGGTACCATCACCGACAACAAGGCGTGAGACAATGGCGGGTGGGCGCACGTGCGCCCACCCGCTTTCCGCATTCGGAGGACTTATGACGACGCCCCCCAGCGACCTACGCAAGGTCCATATGCTGCTGACCTACATCCTGTCAGAGTTCGACCGGGTGTGCGGCCAGATCGGCGTGGACTACGCACTGTACGGCGGTAGCGCCATCGGAGCTGTTCGCCACGGTGGTTTTATCCCGTGGGATGACGACATTGATGTCTTCATGCTCCGACCGGACTACGAGCGCTTCCTTGCAGAGGCTCCCGCACATCTGTCTGAAGGTTTCCGCATCGACAACCAGACGAGCGTTCCCCGATACCACCTTCTGTTCTCCAAGCTGGGCTTGACGGGAACGGTTTTCCGCTCGCAGGGCGAGGTGAACCCGGACTACACGCCGCCGATCTTCCTCGATATTTTCCCACTCGATACGGTGCCCGAGGATGCGAAGCGTTTCCGCTCTATGTGTCGTAAGACCTGGTTGTGGGGCCGCCTGTTGTTCCTGTCGGGCATTCCGACTCCCGGTTTGCCGGGCATGGTGGCCTGGAAACGTTCGCTCATTCATGCGGTGACACGGAGTGTCAACCTCGCACTGCGCACCGCGCAGATGTCGCCACGCGGGCTGTACGCGCGGTGGGAGAAGGCGGCGCGCAGCGCGGAAGGAGAGGCAACGGGCGTCTATGCGGATTTCACGATGCGTGACCCGTGGAACTGGATCGTGCACCGCGACGAGTTCCTCCCCACGCGCCGCGTTCCCTTTGAGGCAATTGAGGCCTCGATCCCCCATGATGTCGACGCCCTGCTCACTCGCGGTTACGGCGACTACATGCGCATCCCGGATCCCGCTGATCGTCGCACGCACCTACCGGAGACGCTAGAGTTTGGTCGTTTCGACCCCGATCAGGGCGGGGTGCCGGATCTTCTCGCTTCCCGCGATGAGGAGGATCCTCGCTCGGAACCTACAACCGGTCAGGAGCAGTGAATGCGCATCGCTTTCATCGTCAACAGCTACCCTCCGCGTTTGGGTGGTTTGGAGTCGCACATCTACCACCTGTCGGTGTCCCTGGCACAGCTGGGGCACGAGGTTTTCGTGCTGACCATCTCTGATAAACCGGGGCATCGACAGGAGGAGGGAGTCGATATTCGTACCGATCGACGTCACTTCCCGGTCGCAGACATCATCAGTTTCCCGGCCCTGGGTGCGACCCGCGCGATCGCACGCTTCCTCCGCGAGCACCGTATCGACGTCGTCAGTGTGCACACTCGATTTTTCCCGATGAGTTTCGTGGGGGTACGCGCTGCGCACCAAGCAGGCATCCCGGTCATTCACACGGAGCACGGTTCCGGTTTTGTCGCATCCTCCTCGCCGATCATCGCCCCCGCATCGCGTGCGGTCGATGTGACGATGGGCCGTTACGTGCTGCGCCATGCGGATCGCGTGCTGGGCGTGTCTGAGCAGGCCGCAGCCTTCGCATCGCGTCTCGGCGGCGTTCATGCGGACGTGTTTTATAACGCGATCACTCCCCCGCAGCCGCACGCGGAACCGATCGAGGACCGCCACCGTCACCTGGTTTTCGTGGGCCGCATGGTGCCCGGGAAGGGATGGGACACGTTCATCGAGGCCGTGGCACAGCTGCGCGCGCAGGGGCAGGAGGTGACAGGCGAGCTGTTGGGCGCAGGCGCTGATCTCGACGCCGCTCGAGAGATGATTGCCGCCAAGGGACTCGATGGCACTGTTTCTGCACCCGGTCGTGTGAGCGCAGACGAGGTCCGTGCCCGCCTGGCGGGAGCAACCCTCGTGAATCCAACGGTCCTGTCGGAGGGGTTCCAGACGACCCTGCTGGAGGCGCTGGCCGAACGAGGGCGCGTCATCACGTTCACAGTGCCCGGCGCGCAGGTCCTCGCAGACCAGGGGAACCCCGTGGTCATCACCGCCGAACGCACACTCGAGTCGCTTGTCTCAACCCTGCGTGACTTCTTGAACAACCCGCCCGCCCTGGGGGATCCCAGCCTCATCGACGCGTGGACGTGGCCGGTACGAGCCCGCGAGTACGCGAGCATCGCCGAGTCACTACTGGATGGCCGCGCACCACACTCCCCCGCTCATCTCTGACGTCCACCCCTGTTTCCCGAGGAGCAGTCATGCCATTTATTAGCGTCATCATCCCCGTCTACAACGCGCAGGAGTTCCTGCCGGGCGCCCTGGAGTCCATCGAGGCGCAGGATTTTGCGGACTGGGAAGTGATTCTCGTCGACGACGGTTCAACGGACGGCTCACCCGCCCTGTGCGATTCCTACGCGCAGCGCGACCCCCGTTTCCGTGTCATCCATCAGGAGAACGCAGGAACGAGCGCAGCACGCAACACAGCCCTGAAGGCTGCGCAAGGCGAGTACATCACGTTCATGGACAACGACGACTGGTGGCGCATCCCCGAAGCACTCACGCTCGTTCATGAGGCCCTCACAAGGCGCCCCGTCGACCTGCTGTGGCACATGAGTGCGCGCGCCAACCCGGAGGGCACCGAGATTACGGAGGCCGAACCCACATCGATCGCCTCAACGATTGATTCGCTGAGCACGGACGAGGCAATCCGAACCATCATCGACAACGAGCTGACGACGAGCGCCGTGTGGACGAAGGTGATCCGCCGCGACTTCTTGACCACGCACGGCATCGTATTCCCGTCGGGCATGCGCAACGAAGACACGGACGTGAGCGCTCAAATTATCGCGCACATCGATTCCGTGGCCTGGCTCGACCAGCGTTTCTACGTGTACAGAATGGGTCACCCCTACGCTCAGACGTCACATTCGCTGGCCATCTCGACTGTCGACGACCTAGAGCACGTCCTGCGCTCGAATCTGTCCGCCGCTCGTTCACTATCCGAGGGACGCCGTGGCGCACTCATGGCATTCCTCGCACGTCCGATGATGGTGTGGGTGGGCCAGGCCTCGGCCCTGGGACTGCTCGACGAGAAGAAGCACGGACAGCAGGCGCGCCGCCGCAAGGCGTTCGTCAGCCAGTTCTTCCTACCCCTCATCTCGCAGTCGCGCACCCGCGAAGCGCGTATCGCCCAGTGGGCGTGCCGTCTGCTGGGAGTGCGCGCCTGCGCCCACCTGCTCGGCATTCAATTCCGACGCATGCATCCCGAGCTGGTCGCCCACTCCACGACCAAGTAGCGGCCCACTCAGCGGGCTAGCTTCCTCGCGTCATTCACCGAAGGGAGTGTCCGCCACCCACTCGACAGATCGCATGTGGGCGGGCGGACGCTGGTCCTCGGGCGGGACCTCACGCCAGTTGCCGTAGTAGTCCTGGAGCAGCTTCTCGGCCTGTGCGGGGATCGCAAACTCGCGCCCCTCGAAGCTGGCAGTACGCGTCGGGAAAAGCTCCTCAGGCCGGATGGTATTCCGGCTCATAATGTCATCGAGGAGCAGGACGTAGCGCTCGTTCTCCGGATTCTCAATAGACGAACGGTGGCACGCGCGGGCAAGCTCGTCCTGTCGACGAGAGATGGCGTACAGGTCTGCGAAGCGGGTCATCGGATAGAGCATGTACTTGATGATGCGGCGTGCCGTGGATGTTGCGTAGCGCGGGTTTGACGCCGCGATGTACTTCCACCACACAAGTCGGTGCCCCCTGCGCGCGGCACGATGCACGGCAGGGTCAGTAATGTCGACGCGCTCAAGTGGGAAAATATCCACCCACAGCCCGAGGTTTCCGGCAGACTCGTCGAGAAAAGACTCAACCGCCCGGGTTCGGGTATCAACGAGCTTGCAATAAGAGTTAATCGAAGTACGATCGCGGTAGCTCACGAGGCTGTAGTGCTCCCCGAGCCCACCCTGTTTCCACAGGTCGTAGAGCTTCTCGTAGTCGTCGCGGGGCATGTAGACGTCAATGTCATCATCCCAGGGGATGAACCCGCTGTGGCGCATTGCCCCGATAAGAGTGCCATACGCGAGCGCATAGGAGAGCTGGTGCTCACGGCACACGCGGTCCAGTTCTGTGAGAATGTCCAGTTCAACCGCCTTCACCTGGCGCGCCTCAAGCTGGGTCATGGAGCCTCTTTCATCGTTCATCCGATGGCTTACGAACTGCCCTCTAGAGTAGTACAACCTGCGGGCTATAGGACACACGCGTACGGGCCCGCGCAATAGCCAGCCGCGGGAGCACGATCGCGCACCCCGCCAGATCTCCGCGCGGCGCGAGGCCTGCCCGCCCGCTCACCGTCCACGCCGCGAGCTTCGCTCGGCACACCACCGCCAGACCTCCGTGCGACGCAAGCACATGTCTTGCTCTCTGTGACTGCTCTATGCGCCGGTGGGCGGCGGCCACATCCCCGCGGGCCTCGCGTCCCCTCTTCCTCTGGCTCCCCCGCCTGCTCCTGCAACACATGACGACCGAAAGCAACAGGCCTGACGAGACCGGCGAGCATTCAGCTTCTCAGCGGGACAAAACTCTCCCTGATCAACACATCAGCCGAAACAGCGGGACAAAATTCTCCCCGCTTGTCATATAACGCTCATTTTGGCCTGTTTCACGCATGCAGGGAGAGTTTTATCCCGGATATGACATCCGTGGCCCCCAGCAGGGAGAGTTTTGTCCCGGAATCCTGGTCGCGCTTGGGCTACACCCAGGATCCGCGATGATCATCCACGTGCTCCTCGCGCGACAGCGCCCACGACGCGCATACGCGGATAGGTTATTCCCACGCGGATAGGTTAATAGGCTATCCGCATGCGCATAACCTATCCGTAACGTCACAACCTATCCACATGTCGCACGTTCATCACTGATCCACGCCGCCCCCACCAGCGCCGTCGCTCGCGGGCGCACGGAGCGCCAACGCTCACACCCTCCTCAACACAACCAACTGGCAGCGAGTCGGGCGACGTGCACTCCGATGTTGCGGTATCGTCATCGACTCTCCTTTCCGTTCAACAAACAGGTGTGCCCGGTGGAGCAGCCTCCCCACCGGGCACACGGACGTGAACTATTCGTTCTCAGGAGTAGTCCTTCTGGAACTTCAGTTCCAGTTCCTCCAGCGAGTGGAACTTCGTCTCGGGGACGACCTTCCAGTAGAAGAGGAACGAGAGGAAGTTAATGGCTGCGAAGATCGCGTACGTACCAGCGCCACCGACGGTCGCCATGAGCGGTGGGAAAACAACGGCTACGAGCGCGTTGGCAAGCCATAGAGTACCCACCGCGATACCGAGGGCAGTGCCGCGGACGGCGGCAGGGTATATCTCGGAGACGAGCACCCAGGACACCGTTCCAGACTGTTTGATGAACACGAAGATACAGACGATGCCAAGAACGAGCCAGGGCGCGAAGGTCGGGGCGCCGGAGATGTTTCCCTCGCCATCCAGGTAGGGGCTGATGAAGGCTGCAAACACGGCAGACAGCGCAGCCAGAGAAATCGTGATGCCGAGCTCCTGATAGATGCCCACGTGACGGCGAGCGAATCGGGCGACGAGCCACAGGCCCACGGCGGAACCGATCGCGGAGATACCACCGGAGACGACGTTCAGGGTGATGGCGTCTTCCATGGGAACGCCGGCGGCGTTGAGGATCTTCGGCGTGTAGTACATGGCCGTGTTGATGCCCGTCAGCTGGTCGGCGATGCCCAGGACGATACCGATGTAGAGGAGCTTGCGTGCCCACTTGACCTTGAGGATCTGGGACAGCGACCACTTTTCCTGAGCAGACTCTGCACGCTGGACATCAAGCATCTCGTTGATCTCGCCAGCGACGTCATCCTTCTTTTCGTCGCGCACACGCTTGAGGGAGCCAATGGCCTCGACGATGCGCAGGTTGGCGGCGTACCAACGTGAGGACTCGGGCACAGTGCGGATGCCAATCCATAGGGCGATGGCGGGCAGCGAGCACAGGATGAGCATGTAGCGCCAGGTCAGACCATTGCCCGTGCCGGCGACATCCGCAATATTGACGGCGGCCTGGACGGTCTCCCACGCGACGGACGTGCCAGCGTGGCCGAGCACGTGCCCGGATGCATCCACGGCATCACCGGCCAGGGTGACGGTGGGACCACCCTGCATGTGAGCGATGACAGCGTTCATAGAGAAGGCCAGGAACTGGCCGAAGACGATCATCATCTGATCCGTCGCGACAAGGAAACCGCGCAGCCGCTTGGGAGCAGTTTCGCTGAGGAAGACGGGAACCGTCGCGGAAGCGCCACCAACCGCGAACCCAAGGATGATACGCGCCAGATAGAGGACCCAGATGTTCGGGGCAATTGCACAGCCGATGGCGCCGAACAGGAAGATGATGGCGAGCAACGTGATGTTATGGCGGCGACCAAAGCGGTCGGAGAGGCGTCCGCCGAAGAACGCACCGGCGGCAGCACCGATGCACAGCAGGCCGCCGACCCAGCCTTCTTCGAAGGTGGTCATGTTCAGACCGCCGGCGCCTCCGGGCATGTACATGTATGGCAGGGCGCCAGCGACAACGCCGGTGTCATAGCCGAAGAGGAGAGAGCCCAGCGTCGCGATGGCAGCAATTGCGCCCAGGGAGCGCTTCGCACCGGAAGCGGGGGTCTTCTCGACGAGCTCGCGCACCCTGTCGGGTGTGTAGTCGTCAATCGTTGGAGTGTGTGGCATATGGTTCTCCTCTGCACTTCCTCGTCGGAGCGATCCGGATGAACGAGACAGCATCCATAGCATAATGCCGCGCCCGTGTACGCACCGCTCTCCGGCAGATAGAACGCAGACCGAGATCGCCACCTGAGAATATCAAGGCCGAGGCCCCAGCGAGCACCTCGTCGTCGGAGCACTCAAGCCCACACCTATGACTGTATAGAGTGGAGGGGTGGGCGCGCCGCGCCCACCCCTCCACTCAGAGAGTTGTCACACTCAGGCGTTCGTCGGGAAGTTCATGCCAACGTAGCCCACCTTCTCGCCACGCTTGGGCCAGCGGGTCGTGACAACCTTTGCCTTGGTGTAGAAGCGCACACCCTCGGGACCGTGGATATGAGTGTCACCCAGCAGCGACTCCTTCCAGCCGCCGAAGGAGTAGTAGGCGACCGGAACCGGGATCGGCACGTTGACGCCAACCATGCCAGCCTCGACATCGACCACGAAGTGGCGGGCGGTGTCACCGTCGGAGGTGAAGATCGCGGAGCCGTTACCAAACTCGGAGGAGTTAACAATCTCGATGGCCTCTTCGTAGGTGTCGGCGTGCACGACGACCAGGACCGGACCGAAAACCTCCTCGCAGTATACGCTCAGGTCGCGATCCACGTTGTCGAGAATGGTGGGGGCCAGCCAGAAGCCATCCGCATACTCCTCACCCTCGGGACGGTAGCCGCGGCCATCGAGGACGACGTTCGCACCCTTAGCCTCGGCCTCGTCGATCCACGTGGTGATGCGCTCCTGAGAGGAGCGGGTGATGACCGGCCCCATCTCGGAGGCAGGGTCAGTGCCAGGACCAACAACGATCTTCTCGGCGCGAGCCTTGATCGCAGGAACCAGCTTCTCTTCGACACCACCGACGGCGACGATCACGGGCAGGGCCATGCAGCGCTGACCGGCCGCACCGAAGGCACCGGCACTAATATGCTGCGCAGCAAACTCGATGTCAGCGTCAGGCATGGCGATCGCATGGTTGTTCGCGCCGCCGAGGGCCTGGACGCGCTTACCGTGGGCCACGCCCGTATCCTGCACAATGTGCGCGACCGGCGAAGAACCGACGAAGGAGATCGCGTCGATGCCGGGGTGAGTGAGAATGTCGGTGACCAGATGGCGGTCACCGGCGATGACATTAAACAGACCGTCGGGCAGACCGGCCTCCTTGTAGAGGCGTGCGATGATCAGCGAGGCGCTCGGGACCGTCGAGGCGACCTTGAGAATGAAGGCATTGCCGGTGGCCAGGGCGACCGGATGCATCCACATGGGGACCATGGCCGGGAAGTTGAAGGGGCAGATACCAGCGACGACACCAACGGGCTGACGCAGGGTGTGCACATCGACGCCGGTCGAGGCCTGATCGGTGAACTCACCCTTGAGGGCAGCATTGATACCGCATGCGAAGTCGACGGTCTCACGGCCGCGGGCGATCTCGCCGAGGGCGTCGCCGTGCGTCTTGCCCCCCTCGCGCACGATGGCGTCCGCAATCTCATCCTGATGCTCGATGACGAGCTGGCGGAACTTGAACATGATGTCCACACGCTTCGCCAGGGCGGTACGAGCCCATTCCTTCTGCGCCTGACGAGCAATCTCGACGACCTGGTCAAGGCAATGCTTGTCGGCCAGAGCCAGCTGATCGACGACCTTGCCGATAGCGGGGTTCTCAACGTCAATGGTCTTGTCGCAGTGGGCGGCATACTCTTGGCCATTGACCCACAGGTTGATTGTCATTGGTTTACCTTTCTTCCCATTCATCCACGAATGGCGGAACAACTTTGTTCGGACAAACGCTACCATGTCCCCGGCAAACATGTCGCGACATCAGCAATACCAGCACCTTCCAAGGGAAATTTGTCCCGTCTATTGGACACACTCCCCTACTAAGACCTTCCACCGCCACATTGCTCACCGTTTCACGAAGCGTTTCATGACAAGCCCCACGCGCGCACAGACTTCTAGCACAAGGGGCGGCCCGGAAAACTCCGGGGCCGCCCTCACACGCTCAGATCATCACAGGTAGTGACGCTGCAGCTTGCGGTCGCGCTGGTAGTCCTCGTAGGCGCGCTGCGTGGACTCCAGCTCGGAGACCTGCGAGACGGCCACGTCCCACCAGGATGATCCGGGCGGGTTGGGGCCCATCAGGTCGGTCTCGATGTGGATCATGGTTGCACGATCCGAGGCGGCTGCAGCCTTGTAGGCCTCCTTGAACTCCTCGATGCCGTGGGCCTCGATCACATCGATGCCCCAGGAACGAGCATTCGCAGCGATATCGACGCCGGCGATACGCTCGTTGTCCTCCAGGTGCGAGCCCCCTGCGCGCTGACGGTACTTCGTGCCGAAGCGCTGGGAGCCGCGCGACTCGGAGAGGGCTCCGATGGACGCGAAGCCGTAGTTCTGCAGCAGGACGTAGATGACCTTGATGCCCTCCTGGGCGACCGTGGCCAGCTCCATCGGGAGCATCTGGTAGCTACCGTCGCCGACGATCGAGACGACCTCGGACTGCGGGCGCGCCAGCTTGACACCCATGGCGGCCGGGACCTCGTAGCCCATGCAGGAGAAGGCGTACTCGACGTGGTACTGGATGGGGGTCTTCGCCTGCCACAGAGCTTGCAGATCGCCGGGCATCGAGCCCGCAGCGTTGATAACCACGTCCTCGTCGCCCATGAGCTCGTTGAGCGCGCCGAAAACCTCGGTCTGTGCGGGCAGCGGTGCGTTGCCCACGTGGTAGCACTGCTCGACCTTGGCGGCCCACGCCTCGCGCTCGGCGGCAATCTCGGAGGAGTAGGCCTCGTCGACACGGTAGTCGGCGAGCTCCTCGGTCAGGGATGCGAGCGCCTCACGAGCGTCGGCCACGACCATCTCGGCGCTCTGCTTGGCGGCGTCGAAAGGCGTGATGTTGATGTTGACGAAGGAGAGGTCCGGGTTCTTGAACTGCGTTTTCGAGGCCGTCGTGAAGTCGGAGTAGCGCGTGCCCACGCCGATGATCAGGTCGGCCTTGTCGGCGAGGTGGTTGCCCGAGTCACCGCCGGTCGAACCGACGCCACCCACGGAGCACGGGTGATCACAGTTAATGGCACCCTTGCCGGCCTGCGTGTCCGCCACCGGGATGCCGGTCACGGTCGCAAACGCGCGCAGCTCTTCCGAGGCCTCGGAGTAAATGGTGCCGCCACCGGCGATGATAAGGGGACGCTTGGCGGCGCGGATCTTAGCAACAGCGCGCTCGAGGGCGGCGCGCTCAACGGGAGGACGGCGCACGTGCCACACGCGCTTGGCGAAGAATTCGATTGGCCAGTCGTAGGCCTCGGCCTGGACGTCTTGGGGCAGGGCGATCGTGACGGCGCCGGTCTCGGCCGGGTCGGTCAGCACGCGCATACCGCTGAGCAGCGACGGGATCAGCTGCTCAGGACGGTTGATACGGTCGAAGAAACGGGACACGGGACGGAACGCGTCATTGACGGTAACGTCCAGCGACGTCGGGTCCTCGAGCTGCTGAAGGACCGGGTCCGGGATGCGGGTCGCGAACTGGTCGGAAGGGAAGATGAGGACGGGCAGGCGGTTGGTCGTCGCCAGGGCTGCACCCGTGACCATGTTGAGCGAGCCGGGGCCGATCGACGCGGTCGTCATCCAGGTCTGCAGGCGGTTCGTCGTCTTAGCGAAGGCCGCGGCAGCATGGATCGCGCCCTGCTCGTTGCGGGGCATGATGTAGGGCATCGGGTTCTCACCCTCAGACGGGGCGATCTCGTTCTGCAGGAGCGCCTGGCCGATGCCGGCGACGTTACCGTGGCCGAAGATGCCGAAGGCACCCGCGATGAGGCGGCGCTCAACACCGTCGCGCTCGGTGTACTGGTTGGACAGGAAGCGAATGATCGCCTGCGCGACCGTCAGGCGCACGGTTCCCTTGTAGGCTTCGTTGCTCATGGGTGATCCTTTCGGGCTGTCTTACTTGTTCATAGGGAGGCGGGGGTCCACTTCCTGGTGTTCCCAGGTCGCGCGGATCCAGTGGTGTGCCGGATCGTCGGGGGCGAGCCACACGAGGTCCTCGTTCGGGCCGGCCATGACGTTCAGGTAGTACATGTCATAGCCGGGAGCGGCAACGCAAGGGCCGTGATAGCCGTGGGGCACGAGGGCGACATCGCCGTCGTGAACCTCGCAGCACAGGTCGATGGGGCGGCCGGGGCTGCCGTAGGTGCGGTGCAGACCAAAGCCCTTGGTTCCCTCGGGACCGTCTTCAATCTCGAAGTAGTAGACTTCTTCGAGCTCGCGCTCGTCCTCGGAGTCCTGCTCGTGCTTGTGGGCCGGGTAGGAGGACCAGTTGCCGCCCGGCGTGATGACCTCACACGCCAGCAGGTGGGAAGTGGTGACGCCTTCGACGGCGAGGGAGTAGTGGTTCACCTGGCGCGAGCAGTCGCCGGCGCCGCGCAGATCCACGCGGACCTGGCTCTTGGGGTAGTAGGCGACGGGGATGTCGCGAGCGGCGAGAGCGGAGGGGAAGGCGAAGCGGCCGCCCTGTGCAGAGGTGATCGTCAGGGTCTTGCCGCGCCCCACGTACAGGTAATCGGTGACACCGGAGAAGACGCCGCGACGACCCTCGAGCTCGTAGGTTTCGCCATCGACATCAACGGTTGCGCCTCCCGCGAGGGGTAGGACGAGGAGCTCAGCCTCGCCGGTTTCGACGACCTCGGAGGCACCGGCCTCGAGGACGAGGACGCGCAGACCGGAGAAGGTCCAGCCGGCGCGCTGGGGGTCAATATCGACGGTGAAAGTGCCATGGCCGGAGGAGCCGGCGGGAACGTAAATGTCGGGAAGAGTCATCGTAGTCTCCTGAAAGTTGGGCGTCGGTGCCGCGGAAAGAGAAGAGGGGAACGAGGCAGGTGCTGGTCGGGTGGATTACGGGAGGACCCCCGTTTCCATGAAGGTGCGCAGTTGCTCTCGGGTGGGCATCGCGGTCGAGCATTCGATGTGCGAACACACGTAGGCTCCCGCGGCCGAGGCGTAACGGATGGTTTGTTCGAGGTCCCATCCTTCGACGAGGCCGTGGATGAGTGCACCGCCGAAAGCGTCGCCTGCACCCAGGCCGTTGACGACGTCCACGTCCCGGGCCTCGACCCACACGCGCTCGTCTGCGGTCTTGGCGAGGGTACCCTTGGGTCCCTGCTTCACGATCGCGAGGCGAACACCGCGCTCAAGGAGAGCGTCGGCTGCCCCCTCGGGATCGGAGACACCCACGGCCATCTCACACTCTTCGCGGTTGCCGACGGCGACGTCGACGCGGGACAGGACGGCTGCGACGCGCGAGCGCGCCTGGGCCATGCTGCTCCACAGATTGGACCGATAGTCGAGGTCGAGGATCGTCACACCGCGAGAGCGGTCACGGTGGTCGAGGGCACGCAGGTGCAGACCGAAGGAGGAGTCGCGCGACAGCCCGGTGACGGTGAACCAGAAGATTCCGGCACGTTCGACTGCATCCCAATCAACCTGATCCTCCCTCAGCTCCAGGTCGGGAGCACTCGGCTCACGATAGAAGTAGAGCGGGAACGAGTCGGGTGGGAAGAGCTCGGCGAAGGTGACGGGTGTGTGGAAGTCACGCACGGTGACGACATGGTCGGAGGAGACGCCGAGGCGCTCCAGCTCACGGGTGACGAAACGGCCGAAGGGGTCGTCCCCCACTCCGGTGATGACGCCTGCGCGATGTCCGAGCCGGGCCGCCGCAACGGCGACGTTCGTTGGACTGCCGCCGAGGAACTTGCCGAAGGTCTCGACATCTTCGAGGTGCACGCCAACTTGGAGAGGATAGATATCGATGCCGGAACGACCCATTGTCAGAATGTCGACATAGCGACGCTCAAGGGGCATGGTGACTCCCTTCCTCTCCATTGGGGCGGCCCATTAGCCTGATGTTCCAAGGATGCACTATCAACAAGCAATCGTCAATCTTTGTCCGTACAATATGTAACAGCACGTCGACCCCCTAGCCGACAACAACGCTGATACCATGTAACCGTATTAAATTAATACGACGCCGCGCAGCACATGAAGGTTTGACATGTCCAAAGCATCGCCCACTCCGGAAAACACCCCCTACGTTCCGGACATTACCCTGGACCGCTCTTCTCCCGTGCCCCTGTACTTCCAGATCTCGGAGCCCATCGCACAACTCATTAACTCTGGAGCATTACCCGCGGACACACGCCTGGAGGACGAGCTGTCGATGGCGGCAAGACTGCACGTCTCCCGCCCCACGGCACGACAGGCACTCCAGCGCCTCGTTGACCGCGGCCTCCTGACGCGCCGCCGCGGCGTCGGCACGATCGTTTCACCACGCCACGTCCATCGCCCCATGGAGCTCACCTCACTCATGCGCGACCTGGTCAACGCCGGCCACAAGGTGCACACGACCATCCAGCACTACGAGGCACGACCAGCCACCGCCCAGGAAGCCGACACCCTTAAGATCACCGAGGGTACCCTTGTCGTCCACATTGAGCGCACCCGCTTTGCCGACAACGAGCCAATCGCAGTCCTCACAAACCTCATCCCGGCCGACATCGCTCCCACAATGCAAGAACTCGAGTCCGCCTCTCTCTACGACCTCATGCGCGAGCGCGGAGTCACCTTAGCCTCAGCACGTCAAATAATCGGCGCACGCAGCGCGACAACGAAGGAAGCGAAGCTCCTGTCTGAACACCGCGGCGCAGCTTTACTGACGAGCCAGCGCACAACATACGACCCTTCAGGTCGCATCGTGGAATGCGGCAATCACATCTATCGCGCATCCAGATATTCATTCGAGGCAAGCCTTTTTGCCCAGTGATTAAGCATTGACGTTTTGTCCTAACAAATTGTTGACAGGCACAAGCGCTCGCCGTAGACTTGTTTTCGACAAAGAAAGTCGAGAACGATCACAAAGGAGTGCTTCCCGCTATGTCCATCGAGTACACCCCCGGCCCCCTTCTGGATGCCGCGCGCAACACGCCCACCGCCCTGTGGAACGATTCCTCGGACCCGAGCGAGCTAGCACAGTCCATTTCCTTCGGTGGCGTCGGTGCCACCTGCAACCCAACCATTGCCTACACCTGTATCAACCAGCGTCGTGACGTGTGGCTGCCCCGCATCGCCGAGCTCGCCAAGGAAATGCCCGAGGCTACCGAGTCTGAGATCGGCTGGCAGGTCGTGCGCGAGCTGTCCCTCGAGGCCGCCAAGCTCCTTGAGCCCATTTTCGAGGCCGAGAACGGCCGCAACGGCCGCCTGTCCATGCAGACGGACCCGCGCCTGGCTCGCTCCGCCCAGGCCCTGGCCGACCAGGCTGAGGAGTTCCACAACCTCGCTAAGAACATCATCGTGAAGATCCCCGCCACCTCGGTGGGTGTCGAGGCCATTGAAGAGGCCACCTACCGCGGCGTCTCCGTCAACGTGACGGTCTCCTTCTCCGTCGCCCAGGCCGTCACCACAGGCGAGGCCATCGAGCGCGGCCTGAAGCGCCGCGAGGCCGAGGGCAAGGACACCTCCCAGATGGGTCCGGTCGTCACCCTCATGGTCGGCCGTCTCGACGACTGGATCAAGGAAGTCGCCGCGCGCGACAAGATGTTCCTGGATCCGGGTCACCTTGAGTGGTGCGGCGTTGCCGCCTTTAAGCGCGCCTACCAGGAGTTCCGCAAGCGCGGCCTGCGCGCCCGCATGCTCTCCGCTGCGTTCCGTAACGTCATGCACTGGTCCGAGTTCGTCGGTGGCGACGTGGTCGTCTCCCCGCCGTTCAAGTGGGCCAAGCTCATCAACGACTCGGACTACAAGATGGAAGAGCGCATGGATATCCCCGTGCGCGAGGACATCATGAAGACCCTACTCTCGATCCCCGAGTTCGTCCGCGCCTACGAGCCCGACGGCATGACCCCGGAGGAGTTCGATACCTTCGGCGCCACCGTGCGGACTCTGCGCGGCTTCCTGCAGGCAGACGCTGACCTCGACACGCTGGTGCGCGACGTCATTATGCCCGCTCCGTGATCTCTCTCGGTGGCCCCGCACGATGCGTGTGGGGCCACCACCGGTCACGGTTTTTGCTCTCCAGCACACCCCGCCTAGAAAGAAGCAAAGATGCTCAACATTGCCGTCATCGGCGCCGGTCGCATCGGCCACGTTCATGCCAAGACCATCGCCGCCCACCCCGGCGCCACCCTCGCTCTCGTCGCTGATCCTTTCGGCGATGCCGCACGCAAGCTGGCCGAGGCCTACGGTGCCCGCCACACGACCGACGTTGATTCTGTCTTCACCGACGAGGGCGTCGACGCCGTTGTCATCGGCTCCCCGACGCCGCTACACATCCCCCACCTGCTCGCCGCCGCCAAGACCGGCAAGGCTATCCTGTGCGAGAAGCCGATCGCCCTGGACATGAAGGACGTCGAGGCCGCTCGCGACGAGCTCAGCGCCGTGTCTGTGCCCGTCATGTTCGGCTTCAACCGCCGCTTCGACCCCTCCTTCGCCGCGGTTCACGCCCAGCTCGAAGAGGGCAAGATTGGCGAGCTGGAGAACCTGCTCATCATCTCGCGCGACCCCTCCGCACCCCCGGCTGAGTACGTGAAGGTCTCCGGCGGCATCTTCCGCGACATGACCATCCATGACTTCGACATGGCCCGCTTCTTCCTGGGCGACATCGTTGAGGTACACGCATTCGGCCAGAACTTCAACGAAGAGATCAAGGCAGCTGGCGATTTCGACGCCGCCGTGGTCACCCTGAAGAACGCCGTCGGCGTCGTCGCCACCATCGTCAACAACCGTAAGTGCCCGGCCGGCTACGACCAGCGCCTGGAGGTCCAGGGGTCAACGGGCACGCTGAACGCGGACAACATCCGCGCCACGACCGTGCGCCTGTCGAATGCCGAGGTCACGGATGCGGCCGAGCCGTACCTAGACTTCTTCCTGCAGCGCTACGCGGACGCCTACCGTATTGAGCTGACCGCCTTCATCGATGCGGTCGTCGCGGGCACGAAGCCCACGCCGTCCATCGACGATGCGATCGAGGCTCTGCGCCTGGCCGAGGCGGCCACGGAGTCGGCGAAGACTGGCAAGCCCGTATCACTGTCCTGAGAGCGTCTCGAAAGTCCCGGCAGGGTTCATTCTCTGCCGGGATCGTCTCATTGCCCAAGGCCATCCAACAGTCATCTCATTTCTTCATACGGACGCACCTAGGCGCCACTGTCGCGTCCTGCACACACGCTGATGGGCACACGTTCACACTCATCAGATACCTCTGAGAATACTCCCAGATCCCCAAGTTTGTCTGGACAATCAAACAGGATGGAGTAGAATAGCGCTACCGACACACTGGCCCACACATCACCGCAACTCATAGGAGAGCTGCAATGACTCACGTCTACGATCCCGCAACCGCGATCAATGACCCCAACGGCATTACCTGGGGCATGCACCCCATCGCTTGGCGCAACGACGACATTCCCGAGGTCGGCGAATGGAACACTATCGACATCATGTTCGACGACCTGGCCGAGGCTGGCTTCGCTGGCACCGAGGTCGCAGGCTGGTATCCCTCGAAGGAAGAGACGAAGGAAAAAGCCGATGCTGCGGGCCTGAGAATCGTCGCCCAGTGGTTCTCCAGCTTTATCGTCCGCGACGGCGTCGAGGCCGTCATCCCGGACTTCCGCGCCACCTGCGAGTACCTGCAGTTCCTGGGCGCAACCCGCGTCGTCGTCTCCGAGCAGACCGGCTCGGTGCAGGGCATCCGCGACATCTGCATCTTCGAGAACAAGCCCGTCCTCAAGGACGAGGAGTGGCCTGTTCTGGCCGAAGGCCTGAACAAGCTCGGCGAAATCGCCCACGAGTACGGCCTTGACCTGGTGTACCACCACCACCTGGGCACCGTCGTCCAGACCAAGGATGAGACGCTGCGCCTGCTCGAGCTAACTGACCCGGACAAGGTCTCCCTCCTCTTCGACACGGGCCACGCCTACGTGGGCGACGGCGACGTCATGGGCCTGCTGCGCGGCGCGATCGACCGCATCAAGCACGTACACTTCAAGGACGTGCGCCCGGCCAAGATGGAAGAGTCTCGAGCAGCCAAGCGCTCCTTCCTCGACTCCTTCCTCGCCGGCATGTTTACGGTTCCCGGCGACGGCACCATCGATTTCACCGAGCCCTACGCCTTCCTCGTTGAGCACGGCTACAAGGGCTGGATCCTGGTTGAGGCCGAGCAGGATCCGAAGATCGCTCCTCCGCAAGAGTACGCGCACATTGCGCGCGACTACGTGAAGGGCACGCTGCTGGGTCAGTGAGCAGCATCGCACGGTTCCTCAACTTCCCGCGCGAGACACGAGGGGTGGAAGCGACTCGTTCGCTTCCACCCCTCTGTCGCTGTACGAGCCACGAAAGGCACCTATGGATCTGTCAACGCTGACGACGTTCACGTGGGGTGTCCTCGCGCAGCGAGGGTGCCGCTGCTCCTTTAAAGAATTGTCGGCGCGAGCCTCATGCCCGCGCCGACAACCTCGTCTCACATTCGAGGGGCTGTGATGACCAGGGGAAGTGCCTCCCCGCGAGCATCGCTCGGAGGCTGCTCCCCCGCCTGCAGGGTCAGACTCTGCCCGTCCCACGAGCACGCCGCACCCGGCGTCAGAATCGCGGAACGCGAGTAGTCGAATCCGCTGGGCAGACCCGACACCTGCGTGACGGACGCATCCGCCACCACGGCGACGTGGTCCTCGTGAACGAGAAGGCGCACCCAGGCCTCGTCCTGCGAGGACTGAGCGGTGACGAGATCGAAGTCCTTGGCCGACAGCGCACGCACGCCGCGCAGCTCCGATCCGTACAGGTCATTCCAGGCACCCAGGCCTTCGAGGCACTCGCGCTGCTCGCGCGGGATCGTACCGTCGGCCTTCGGACCCACGTTGAGGAGGAGGCGCCCACCGCGCGAGACCACATCCACCAGGTGACGGACAGCAGCCGCACCACTGAGGTACTGGTCCTCGCTCTCGGCACGGTTGTAGCCGAAGGACAGGCCGACGCCTCGGCAGTTCTCCCACGGCTTGCCGCTCGTCTCAGAGTCGCCCATGTGCTGATACTCGCTGGTCAGATAATCCGCGTGGACACCGCCGTAGCGGTCGTTCGTGACGCCCTCGGGGCGCGCCGCGTAGAAGTACTCGAAGAGCGTCCCCAAGCCGTAGGGACCGAAGTTCTTCCCCTCATCGGGCCAGTCGATGTCGTTCCAGATGACGTCGGGCTGGTAGCGGTCAATGAGGTCGCGCACGTGCACGAAGCAGTAGCGCGCGTAGTCGGCGTCCTTTGGGCGGCACAGATCCTTGCAGTCGTCCTCGGAAAGGATGGGACGCGCGGGCCGGTAGTGCCAGTCCAGGCCGCCCGAGTAGTACAGGCCCACTCGCAGGCCCTCGTCGCGTGCGGCGTTCGTAAAGCCGGCCACGAGGTCGGTACACGGGCCTCGTCGCACGGTGTTGCGCGCGCCCGTCTCGGGGGCATCCCACAGGGTCACGCCGTCGTGGTGCTTCGTCGTCAGCACCGCGTACCCGGCGCCGGCGCGATGAAAGAGTCGCATCCACTCGGCCGGATCCCACGCGTCAGGACCCCACGCATCCAGGAACGCGTCGTACGAGGCCGAGCCGTACAGGTCCTTGTGCCTCAGCGCGGCCGGGGAACCCGGAATACGAATCGTGTTGAAGTACCACTCCGCGTAGGAATTGTGGGTGAACCAGGCCTCCCAGTCCTCCTCGACGCCCAGCTCGCCGTGGTCCTCGGCCCACGCGGGGACCGAGTAGGGGCCCCAGTGGACGAAGATCCCCAGCGGGGCGTCCTCGAACCACTGCGGGGTCGGGCGAGCCAGCGAGCTCCAGCGCTCGGAATCGTTCATCGTTTCGCTCATCTTCGTCACCGTCCTCCGAAGGCGCCCAGGGTGACGCCCTTTTCCAGCTGCTTCTGCAGGAACACGACCAGCAGGATCGACGGGATCGTCGTCATCGTCACCGCAGCCATCAACGGGCCCCAGTCGGTGCCGCGCTCACCCGAGAACATCTGCAGGCCCAGCGGGATCGTCGCCAGCGACGAATCATTGACCACAATGAGGGGCCACAGGAAGGATGACCAGTAGTCGATGAAGGCAAAGACGCCCACGACCGTGATCGGCGCCTTCAGGAGGGGCAGCAGGACCTTCGTGAGAATCTGCCAGTCACTGCACCCGTCGATGCGTGCCGCCTCCTCAAACTCGAGGGGCAGGGACAGGAGGAACTGACGGATCAGGAACGCGCCGAACGCACCGAAGGCGAAGGGCACGATGAGCGCGAAGTAGGAGTTCACCAGGCCCATGCGCTGCATGCCGATGTATAGGGGGATCACGAGGACTTCCTGGGGCAACACCAGCGTGCCCAGGAACAGCATGAACAGGTGATCACGCCCCTTGAAGCGCAAGCGTGCGAACGCGTAGGCCGACAGGACCGACACGACAACCACGAGGGCAGCGCCGGACAGCGACACGATGAACGAGTTGAGGACAACTCGCCCAAACGGAATAGAGTTAAGAGCAGACGGATAGTTATCCCAGGCGATTCGACTGCCCGTCGGACTCAGGCTGAAGACCTCTGTCGTGGGCTTGAGGGAGGTCGCGACCATCCACACGAAGGGGAAGAGGAACGCGATCGCGATCAGGCTCAGGATAACAACCGAAATCGTCGTTGATGCGCGCTTGTTATGCATCGTAATTCACCCACTTCTTCTGGCCAGCGAACTGCAGGGCCGTCACCGTCATGACAATCACGAAGAGCACCCACGCCATCGCGGACGCATAGCCGAGCTTGTCGAAAGAGAAACCGTTGCGGTACAGGGACAGCACAATCGTGTTGGTCGCCTCGCCCGGGCCGCCCATGGTCAGGAAGTACGGCTGCGCGAAGACCTTGAAGGCGCCGATGATCGTCATGACCGTGCAGAAGAAGACGGTCGGGGAAATCATCGGGAAGACGACCTTGAAGAAGCGCTGAACGCCGTTGCAGCCGTCGATCGTCGCGGCCTCGAGCACCGAGGTGTTCAAGCCGTTGAGGCCTGCCGTGAGGACCACGATGTTGTAACCCAGGCCCTGCCACAGGCTCATCATCAGCAGCGACCCCATGGCCAGAGCCGGCTGGTTCAGGAAGGGGATGTGCTCGATCCCGAAGACGGCCAGAGCCGAGTTGACCACGCCATTGTCGGAGAGCATGAGGCGCCAGATCAGCGCGTTACCGACCATCGGCGTGACAACCGGGATGAAGAAGATGACGCGCAGGACTCGGCTAAGCCATTCGGGTACGCGCTGGAGCCAGTAGCTCAGGCCGATCGAGATCACCAGGTTCAGGGCCGTGTAGCATGCGGCGAACACGACGGTGTTGCGCATGACCGTCCAGAACGCGGGATCCTCACCGCTGAGCATGCGCCGGTAGTTTTCTACTCCGACGAAGCGGCCTCCACCGAAGAGGGACCAGTCGAAGCAGGAGATCACGAGGGACGCGATCAGCGGCAGGACGATAAAGAGAAGGAAGCCCATCATTCCGGGCGACAAGTAGACGAGGGCGCGCAGGCCATCGCCTCGCCGACCCTCAGCGCGCGCGGAGTCTTTGCCGCGCTTGGAGGCCTTCGCCTCCCCCGCGCCCGCCGCGCCCAAGGGCGCCTCGCGGCCGGGTTTCACAGTGTCAACGCTCATGAGCTATGCACACCTTTCCGTCGAATGTCAGTGGGTTCCACAGTGCCGCTCACACCATCGTTAGCGCTAACGGAAAGAAACCCACGAAACGAGGCCGGGGAACCGAGCGGACCCCGGCCTCGTTCAGGGGGAGCTGGGATCAGCCAGCGGAGTTCTGCAGATCGGTGAGGATATCCTGCGCGGTCTTCGTGCCACGGAAGCCCTCAGGCGAGTATTGCTGGAAGGACGTGTTGATCTGGTTCCACGTCGACGTGGTCACGAGCGGGGTGCCGTTCTCGAGGAGAACGCGCACGGCCTCGGCACTGTCCTCGGGCTTATTGGCCGCCCACTTGCCCATCGCGGACTCGACGGAGGGGACGGTGCCCTGCTTGTCAGCAACCGTGCCGATGACCTCGGGGGTCACGAGCTCCTTCAGAACGTTGAAGGCCGCCTGCTTGTCCGGGCAGGACTTCGAGATACCGAAGCCGGAACCCTGGATGACCGCGCGGGGCTGACCCGTGGGGGTCGGCAGAACCGCGACGCCAAGCTTATCGCCCAGCTCCTTCTCGAAGGAGCCGTACATCCACGGGCCGTCCACGATCATCGCGGCGGTGCCGGAGGTGAAGGCGGTCTGCGCGGGGCCATCGTTGTCGGCAGCGTTCGGAGCAACCGCGACCTGCTCCTTGTGGACCAGGTCGAACGCGAACTGGACGCCCTCGACGAACTTGGGATCCGTCAGCGTGTTCTTGCCATCCTTGGAGACCTGTCCACCAAAAGAAATGCCGAAGTCACCGGGCGCGTTGCCCAGGAGGAGCGGCTTGACCGCCATGCCATACTTGCCGTCCCCCGTCAGAGCCTTGGCATCCTTGAGGAACTGGTCGGTCGTGTACGAGGTCGAGGGCGCCTGCAGGCCGGCCTTCTCGAACATTTCACGGTTGTAGTACAGAACGTCGGGCTCGGCGTCGTAGGGCAGGGCCAGGACCTTGCCGTCAACCGTCATGCCCTGCATCATCGCAGCGTTGTAGTCGGAGGCCTTAATGCCAGCGGCTTCCATGTAGGAGTCGAGAGGCTCGAGGAGGCCGGAGAGCTCCTGCGCGCGGGCAGCCTGAGTGGTCAGGATGCAGGGGGCATCCGAGGCAACCATGCGGGTCTTGACCTTGGTCCAGTAATCGTTGAAGGCCGGGCCGTCGAAGGTCAGGGTGAAGTTGGGATCCTTTTCCTTGGCCGCGTCGACGAAGGACTGCCACTGGGCGCGATCATTGTCCGTGGAGACCCATGTGTACATCTGGTGGACCTGATCGGAACCGGAACCACCGCTGGACGAGGTGCTTCCCGATCCGCACGCGCCTGCGAGCAGAGCGAAGGCCGAGGCAGTCGCACCGAGTGCGAGGAACTTGGAGATAGTGGGGCGCACGATGCGCTCCTTCCTTGTCAGGGCACCGGGAGTTCCACTGGTCGCGTCGCCTCTCTGTAACGCGTTTTGGGGAACGTACCCTCAAGTGCCGTCTCTCGTCATTGAAATTGACAGGACAACTATACCATTCCCCAACCTGGGCACACAACCCTGATTTTAGCTTTGATCACATTCACCCATTAACTCTGACTATCTCATGAAACTTCGTAGGAACGCGGGCAAAAGGTTTTTCAATCGTTTCCTTCAAACTCTTGCCGATCTGTCACTCATTCAGCTGGATTAAAGAGGGATTTTAGTCTGCGAGTACACCTCGCAGCGCCTCATCCAGGGAAATTTCCGCTCCAGCGCTCATGTCTTCCAGGTTCTCGAGCGTGTAGTGCGAGGGGCCCGCCAGGAAGGCGACCATCGCGCCGACGTCAGAAGCGTCCACTCCCATGCGGGCCGCCCACGCACGCTTGTAAAGGCGCAGCTGGGTGACGAAATAGGCGATCTTGTCCGGCTTGGTCGTGGCGGTCACCGGGCGGCCGCTCTTCCAGTCGACGACCAGGTAGCGGGGCCCATTCCCGCGTACGCGCTCGAACACGGCATCGATGCGCCCCTGGACGGACACGCCGCCCACCTCGACTGAGAAAGCCTCCTCGATTGCGACGGCACGGTAGTCGGCCAACTCGCCGACGACAAACGCGCGGAAGTTCGCGCGCAGCCGCTCCAGGCGCTCGCGTTCACCATCCGTCAGCAGGGCCTCGTCCACCCCATCGTCGCCGCCATCCACCGCGCTATCCTCCCCCACGCCCACACCGGCGCCCGCAGTCATCTCCGAGGCCGGGTCCGCGGAGGCCAGGTGAAGCTCTCGCTCCACCCACGCGTGAAACACCGTGCCCAGCGCAGAGAACGAGCTGGGACGAGCAGGCATCGGTCGACGCATGTCGCGCGCAAACTCCTGCGCATCTTGCAGAAGCGCCGACACGGACGTCGCGGGAACGCGCTCGGCCCACAGGTCCACGACCGGCGTCTCCAGCCCCAGGTGATACTCCTCGATGAGGGCGACCGTATCGCGCACCGCGGGGTCATCTCCCAGCTGCGCCAAGGCCTCGTACACGTCCTGCTCCTGAGGCATCGCGTCGATCTGCGCCTGCACTGCTGCAGCGGCAGCCGCAACGCGCTGACGCGAGGGACCCGGCTCCTGCGGGAAGGTCTCGAACACCCGCGCACCCGTGCCCTGCTCGCTGCCCCCCTCGGCTTGAGGGACAGGCATCATCAAGCACCTGCCCTCCCCCACCGAGGACTTCACGGCGTGGTCATGCCACCGCCCGTTGGACCACATCTGCGGGTCTTCGATGGCACCGACCGTGCCCGACGAGGCGCCAGGCGTGTGCTCGAAGAGCTGGGCGCTGGCATCCATCAGGTAGCGCGACGGATGCGTCACCTTCTTATTGAACCCAGACGTCCAGGAGCCCACCAACAGCTGAGCGCTGCGCGCACGCGTCATGGCCACGTAGGCCAGGCGACGCTCCTCGCGCTCCGCGTGCTCCCCGAGGGAAGCACCGTACTCGCCCTCCAGCCACTTCCTGAAGGCAGTCGATGGATTCTTTGCCCCCTCAACGTCGAACTCGAAAGGCGGCAGATCTGCTCGATCTCCTCGCAACGGATGTGGAAACGAGCCGGCATCGGTCACCCACGCCGTGTTCGCGGGAGGATCATCCGTCCACGACCGACTCTTACTCTTGTGCAGGGGGAATGAGCCATCGGCCAGCCCAAACACCACAACTCCATCCCATTCCAGGCCCTTCGAGCCGTGGACGGTCAGGATCTGCACGGCGTTCGGGTCCGGCTCACCCAGCGGAGCATCCAGCCCATCCTCGCGTTTCTCCACCATGTCCAGATACGCCAGGAAAGACCCGAGGGACGCACCCGGAGTCTCTTGCTCGTAGGCTGCAGCCACAGAAATGAACTCATCGAGCGCTGCACGCCCACCCATCGACAGCGGATCCGCAATCACATCGTCCAGGGTGCCCATGATGAGGATCGTCCGCTCCACCTGCTCGGTGATCGAACGCCCCACCCCCTCACGGACCTGACGTAGGCGATCACCCAGCAGGTGCACGCGACGCACCGCTTCCTCGCTGATCGCGGGATGTCCCTCGGCCGCCCACCCGGGTTTCGGAGGGGAATCCACCGCATCCAACAGAACTGCCTGATGAGGGTGAACGCCCTCTCGACGTGCCAGGAAACGCGCCCAGTCACCGAGCACCATCAGGTCGGCTGCACCCAGGTCAATGCCAGCCAGCAGACGAGCCAGCCACGGGGATGCTTCCACGTCGTAGGCCAGCTCGAGCGCTGCGCGCACGTCCTGCACGGCAGGCTGATCGAGTAGACCGCCCAAGCCCACGATCTCCGTCGGGATGCCAGCCTCACGCAGGGCATCGTCAATGAACGGAAAATCTCGACGCTGCCTGCTCAGCACAGCAACGCTGCGCTGCTTGCCGGCCTTGACAGGCTGCGAGCGCACCCGCTGCACGAAATCGACCATTGCGTCCAGCGCCTCGTCGTAGTACTGCGTGAAAGCAATGTCGACGGCTCCGGACCCGGCCCCACCCCTGGGAACCAGAACGGGAGACTGCGCCTTGAGCTGCTGCTTGCCCACCTGGAAGGAGGGCACCTCACGCAGAGGCGCCGCCACCCTGTTCGCAGCGTCCAGGATCGACACGTCATTACGCCAGGCAGTTGACAGCGTGAGCGTCTGCCCCTCGTCGGGCACGCCCGTCTGGAAACGCTCCAGGAAAGACTCCAGGGACGAGGCTGAGGCCCCCCTCCATCCGTAAATCGCCTGATTCGGGTCGCCCACTGCGGTGACCGCGTGATCTGAGAAGAGCATCGACAGCAGGTCCATCTGGATGACCGAGGTGTCCTGGAACTCGTCGAGCAGGACCGCGCGGAACTCCTCGCGCAGGGACGCGCGCACCGCCGGTGCCTCGCGCACGATGCGCGTCGCCAGGACCAGCTGATCAGAAAAGTCCAGGACACCCATCTCACGCTTGCGCTGCTGGTAGGCGGTGATCGGGCCCAAGAAGGCGATGCGACGCGAGTTCACATCCATCGCTTGACGAGACTTCTCGTTCCCTCGCCCCACCTGCTCAAGCTCACGACCAAACTCCTCCAGGACCTCACGGGCGCGCTCCACTGTGTAGCCGTGCTCCGCGATCTCGCCCGCGAGGTGTAAGACCTGTCCGACGACGCCGGCTGGGGTGAGCGTATCGTCCAGGTCGGTGGGCCACGACTCGACGATCTGCGTCATCAGGTCGATCGCCCCGGCCTCGGACAGCATGGAAAAGTCCGGATCGAGGCCGATGCGCATCCCGTGCTCGGAGACGATGCGCTCTGCAAAGGAGTTGTAGGTCAGCGCCACCGGGTCCTCGTCGAGGCGCTCACGCAGCTGGGGCATCTCGCGAGAGAGCAGCCGGATGCGCTCACGCAAGCGCTCCCCCAGCTCGCCGGCCGCCTTGCGTGTGAAGGTCAAGCCAAGGATCGACGACGGACTCAAGTCTGGGTGGTTCGCCAGGAGCCAGAGGACCCGCATCGACATGGTCTCGGTCTTGCCCGACCCCGCGCCCGCGACGACGAGAAGCGGGCGGCGCGGAGCCTCGACCACACGCACCTGCTCCGGGGTCGGAGTCTTCGTCGCGTCGACGATTGCCTGGATCTGCAGGGCGCCAAGATTCATCGCACTGTCCGTTCCCACGTCACTCCACCACCTTGCGGCCGCGCTCGCGCGCCGGGCACAGCCGATCGAAAGAACAGTACGCGCAGGCCGCATCCGAAGGACGCGCCTCAAAGTAGGGGCCTCGCGCATCTGCCGAGACAGACCGGAGCTTGTCGTGCCATTCCTCCAGGACCTGCCCCTCCAGGCGCGGCTGATCGAAATACTTCGGCTTGTCGCCGCCAAGCAGGGCGATGCGTGCTCCCGCGACCCTCTCGCCCGAGGCAAGCATAGCCATCTGATACGCCGCCAGCTGCGGATTATCGGGGACGGTCTTCGCCGAATATCCGCTCTTTCCGGTCTTCAGGTCGGTGACGCGCACGCCCTCATCGACGTGCTCGAGTCGGTCCATGCGGCCTCGAATGGTCACGCCCTCGACCTCGGCCGACACAGTCTGCTCCACCGTGACCTCACCGGGGACGCCGATGACGTAGGACGCCAAGTTGTTGACGATGTCGCGGGCGTGCCGGTCGGCGACGCGCCCCGCCCACGTGTCCAGGTTGTAGCCCAGCTCCTCGATGCGCGCCTCGAGCGCCTCGGTGAGTTCCTCCGGCGTGCCGTGCGGGTGTTCCTCGGCCACGGCGTGAATCAGGGTGCCCAGGCTGGCAGCTGCGTTCGACGGCGCGTCGGCTCCGATCGTGGTGAGGAACCAACGCAGCGGGCACGCCAGCGCGCGCTCGAATTGCGAGGGAGACAGCGTGATCGCACCCGTGTACTCCTCGTCCGTCGTGGGGGTGCCGCCCGCGCCCAGCCACCGACGCGGCTGCGCGGACGCAATCCCCTCGCGCGCCATGAGGGCCAGGAGGGTGGCAGCCAGCTGCGCGTCAGCCGGCTCATCGGGGTTGGCGGCGCGCGCCCGCAGGTCCGCGATGTGCCCGGACAGGGACAGAGGCGCCTCCACCGTATCCACCGGCACGATGTCGTTCTCGCGGGGCGTGCCCGCCAGGCGCGCCACCAGGTCGAAAAACACCGAGGGGGCCGCGTCCTCCGAACGCACTGCGCCGGCGTGCACGATACTGCGCGAGCGCGTCACAGCCGCGACGAAGAGGCGATACTCGTCGTCCAGCACCGCGCGCCGAGCGGCCCTGGTCGAATCGATGAGTTCCTCGCGCCCATCCTCACCCACGGCAACGCGACCCGCGCCCGCGTCCGCGAGCAGGTCGGCGCGCAGGATCCGGTCGCGCAGGCGCAGATTCGGCCAGGCCCCGTCCTGCAGGCCCGCGAGGACGACGACCTGCCAGTGGCGGCCCATCGCCTGCGCGGGGGTGAGAACCTCGACGCCACCGGGACGCACGCCCACGCGCGAAATCGTGTCGATCGGGACCGAGCCGGCCAGCAGCTCGGACGCAAAGCGCACGGCGGAACCCGCTGGGTTGCGTTGCTCCCACACGTCCGCGACGCGTAGGAGTGCCACGACGGCGTCCAGCTGATCGTCGTACCAGCCCGACGACTGGTCCGACGCGATGGCCCGCGAGCGCCACTCGCCAGCCACCCCGGACGCCTCCCAGAGGGACCACAGGCGTTCCTGGGGGCGCGCGCTGCCACTGCACCCCAGCTCCCACAGGCGCACCGAGGTCTCGAGGGGGCGCGCGAGCATGGCGGCTACGCGGGCGCGCCTACCGCCCGCCTGCTCGGCATGCTCCAGGGCGGGCCTCCACGTCTGCGGGTCGCTGACGAGGTCGGCCATCGTCAGCGGGATCGGTGCGGCCTCGTCGCCCGCTTCCTCGGCGGCCTGGGCACGCGCGGCGTTCAGGCGGCGCAGCAGACGGTGAACGGCGAGGGCGTCGGCGCGCACGAGGGGCGAGGGCAGGAGGCGTTCGGCGAGCTCGCGGCGCGCAGCCGCCTCCGTATCACTCTGGCCCGTCGGCATGGTCACCAGGTCCAGCAGCAGGCGCGTCGTCGGCTGGGTCGCGAAGTCGAAGGCCCGGCCACCTCCCGCGACGGGCACACCGCCGCGCGCCAGGTAACGGCTGGTTTCTGCGACCATCGAGGAGCTGCGCACGATGACGACCTGATCCGAAAAGTCGATGCCGTCGTGCAGGTGGTGGGCTCGCAGGGCGCGTGCGATGAGCGCACCCATCTGCGAGGGCGTGGCACCCAGGTGCGTGACCAGGAGCCCCTGCGGCGCATCCTCCGAGACACTGGCCTCGCGCCGAGCGGGCGATCCGGACTGAGCGATGCGTGTACAAGCCTGGCGCGCCAGCTCACGCACGGCACGGGACATGTCGTAGACCTGGCCGAGCTCAACAATCTCGACGCCGAGGAGGGAAGCGAGCCTACGGTCCAAGTGCGGTTCGCCTCCGCGATAACCGGCCACGGCCACGTCGGAATCAGAAAAAGCGACGATCCGGGCGCCCGCGTCGCGGCAGGCTTCCAAAAGCCGCAGCGTCGAGGGCGTGCAATCCTGCAGATCATCAACGATCACCACGTCGGGCACCGGGCAGGGCGCCTGCACCCCGCGAGAGGGCGCATCCCTCTCCCACACGTCGATCAGCTCAGCCGCGAGCGCCTGGATGCGCGACAGGTCCACACGCAGGGTCTGCGGGTACTCCGGGGAGTGCTCGGGTCCCTCCTCCAGCGCGGCGATGATCGCCCCCGCCCCCTGCCACTCCGGCCGACCAAACCTGGCCCCGGCCTCGGACAGGGCGGACGCGTCCATCCCGGCCTCACCCGCGCGAGCCACCAAATTGCGCAGCTCCGCGCGGAACGCCGGCATCGCGCGCATCTGCGGGCCAATGTCCTCGGGCCACGGCACCTCCACCGACTCCAGGGCGTCGGCGAGCATCTGATCCTGGGCCGCACCCGTCACCAGCTCCACGCCCTCCAACGGCACGTCGCGCTGGGTGCGCCACGTGGCCACCACCTGATAGGCGAAGGAGGCGGGCGTGCGCACCGGGCGCACCACGTCCGGGCCGAGCCCCTGGGCGCGCGGAGTCAGCACGTCGGCTCGCGTACGATCGGGAGCGAGAATCAGCGCGCTGCGGCCCCGGGAGGCCGCCTGCTCAAACACGGCCAGGGCACACGTCGAGCGCCCCGACGACGGCGCACCGCGCGCGATCACATCGCCCGAGCGCGCCGCCTCCACAACCGCGCGCTGGTTCGCGTTCAGCTCCGGCAGACGCCACCAATCGGCGCCACGGCTGCGCAACCTGACCTGAATTTCGCTCATAACGCAATACTCGCAGACCCCACCCACATCTGCGGCACATATGATGGGCGTGACGACATTTACCAGCAAGGAGTCATCATGGAGATCTTCATCGGCATCCGCGACAACACGCGTCAGCTCGGTCTCGACGTCGACATGACCGAAAGCGAGCTCATGGCCAAGGTTCACGAGGCCCTTGCCGCCACCAACGGCGTCCTCGACCTCACCGACACCAAGGGCCAGCGCACCCTCGTGCCCGCCCAGGCCCTCGGATACGTGCAGGTCGCCGACAAGTCCGAACGCCGCGTCGGCTTCGCGATCCACTGAATCGCACTCAGACACACGAGGCCGGGGAACCCGAGCGGTCACGATACCGCCCGCAGAACCCCGGCCTCGTTAATCCCGCGGCCTCAAGCCTTCAGGTGAATGTCTGTCATGCGCTCCCCGTGACGCTTAATCACGTACTCCGTGATCTCGTCAACGTTCTCCGGAGACGCCGCCAGCGACGGGTAGGTGAACAGCGTCGCACGCACGAGGCCAAGAGCCTCGCCTGCCACCCGGCGACCCCACAGGGACAGACGCGACGACAACTGCTCGTCTGCCTCGATCTGCGGGCCCAGGTGCGCGCGCACCCAGTGCCCCTGCTCGAAGGGCCACACGTCCTCGATCCCCTCAAACAGGCCGTGCACCTGCGCGACGCGGATCAGCATGTCACCCAGCATGCCGCGCGTAATAAACGTCTTAACAGCGCGCTCCGCGAACGTCGTGGGCCGCGTGCGCGCATCCAGGTCATCGTACGCGCCAGAGAACGCGTCACCAGCCGCCAGCAGATCAAAGCCGCGATGCTCACTCCACACTTCCAACTGCTGGTACAGCTTGAAGCACCGCGCCGCCATGCGCGCATGCTCCACGTGAGCCTCGAACGTGGGGGCCTGCTCACCGTCCTTCGCCAAGCGCGTCATAAACGCGAGCGACGAATAGGCGAGAATACCAAGGACTTCGGCGTCGTCGGCGGGGACGGAATCAAACTCGTGTGCCATGGCTCCAGCATAGTGCCTGACAAGCCGCGCGGCCCGCCCTTGGGACCCTGTTCTTCCCGATTGACGGCAGCCCCTGTGACCAGCCCCTCCCCCGCGAACTGCTCCCACACGATTACACTGAAAGACGACCACCGGACGACCGGTCGCATTTTTGAATAGATAACACGTACGCGCGGACGAGAATCCCCGCGCCAGATAATGCGCGATCGGCACCGACCCCAACCCCGGAAAGCCCGGGAGACAAGGTAGATCGTGACCAACACGAGCACTGAGGCAACCGTGCCCACCCCCGACGTCGACGCCACCGAAAGAGCCACCCCGGCCTCGTCCGTCGAATACTCCGCAGGCGTCGTCCGCCTCGGCAACATCAAGCCCGCAGCCCCCGAGGTCGAAGAGGCCACCCCGGACATTACCGGCAAGGGCGAGGACCTCGACAAGAAGTCCTTCGCGGACTTCGGCGTCACCGACCCCATCGTCGACGCCCTCGAAGACAAGGGCATCACGCACCCCTTCCCGATCCAGGCCCTGACCCTCGGTCCCGCGCTGGACCGCCACGACATCATCGGCCAGGCCAAGACCGGCACCGGCAAGACCCTCGGCTTCAGCATCCCCGTCCTCGAGGACGTCATCGCGCCCGACGAAGAGGGCTACGAGGACCTGCTCAACCCCAACCAGCCGCAGGCGCTCATCATCCTGCCGACCCGCGAGCTCACCAAGCAGGTCGCCCAGGACCTGCGCCAGGCCGCCAAGTACCTGTCGACCCGCATCGTCGAAATCTACGGCGGCGTCGCCTTCGAGCCCCAGATCGAAGCCCTCCAGCGTGGCGCCGACATCGTCGTGGGCACGCCCGGCCGCCTCATCGACCTGCTGCGCAAGGGCCACCTGCACCTGTCCGGCGTCGAAACCGTCGTCCTCGACGAAGCCGACGAGATGCTCGACCTGGGCTTCCTGCCCGACGTCGAGACGCTGCTCAGCCGCGTCCCCGAGAACCGCCACACCATGCTGTTCTCCGCGACCATGCCCGGCCCCGTCGTAGCTCTCGCCCGCCGCTTCATGGTCCAGCCCACCCACATCCGCGCACAGGATCCCGACGACCAGAACCAGACCGTCAACACGGTCAAGCAGGTCATCTACCGCGTTCACGCCATGAACAAGGTGGAGGTCGTCTCCCGCATCCTCCAGGCCGAAGGTCGCGGCCGCACCGTCATCTTCTGCCGCACCAAGCGCACCGCCGCCCGCCTGGGTGAGGACCTGACCGCCCGCGGCTTCGCGGTCGGCGCGCTGCACGGCGACCTGGGCCAGGGTGCCCGCGAGCAGGCCCTGCGTGCCTTCCGTAACGGCAAGGTCGACGTCCTGGTCGCCACCGACGTCGCCGCACGAGGCATCGACGTCGACGACGTCACGCACGTCATCAACTACCAGTGCCCCGAAGACGAGAAGATCTACATCCACCGCATCGGCCGCACGGGTCGCGCGGGCAACTCGGGCACGGCCGTCACCTTCGTCGATTGGGACGATACGCCGCGCTGGTCGCTGATCTCCAAGGCCCTGGGCCTGGGTGTGCCGGATCCGCTCGAGACCTACCACACCTCCCCCCACCTGTTCACCGACCTGGACATCCCGGAGGGCACGACCGGTCGCCTGCCGCGCGCCAAGCGCACGCGCGCGGGCCTGGACGCCGAGGTCCTCGAAGACCTGGGCGGCTCCGCTCCCCACTCCGAGGGACGAGGCCGGGGCGGCCGTTCCGCGTCGCGTTCGGGTTCGCGTGGTGGCTCGCGTGGTGGCCGCGGGCGTTCGTCGCGTGGTGGTTCGTCGTCTTCTTCTGACGCGTCGCGTTCGCGCGGGTCGCGTCGCGGCTCCCAGGACGGCGATCGCACGCTGAACGCCGGCAAGGGCGGTCGTTCCGACCGCGGCACGCGTGGCCGTGGCCGCGGCGAGCACTCGCAGCATGCGGGTGAGGCATCTGAGGGCGCGCCCCGCGCCCGCAAGCGCATCCGCCGCCGCAAGGGCGGCGAGTGAGGCGCTAGCGCACCGCGTTGATACGACATGCGGAGGGGTCCGAGCCGAAAGGCTTGGGCCCCTCCCCCGTTTGGGCCTCAGGGCGCGGCAAGATTCAACCTGATCGGGAACATTCAACCCGTTAGGGAAGATTCAACCCGATCAGAAGCGGTTGAATCTTCCCGATCGGGTGCAACACCTCATCGGTAACAAGCTTGCGCGCGGGTTTACTCGCTGACACTGCACATGCCGGCGTCCAACAGGCCCAGGCCACGCAGCATTGCACCCAGCAGACGATAGATAGCTGGTACCGGTGGCATCCAACAGGCCCAGGCCGCGCAGCATTGCACTAGATACAGCAGCAATGCACTAGATAGGAGAGCGTTGCACTGCCTGCTATCCAGTGCAACGCTGCGCTAACTAGTGCAATACCACTGGCCAACAAGCCCCATCGTGGACAAGCTGCTCCATAACAGCTCCAACAAGCATCCGGCAGGTCCAGGCCGCACAGCGCTGCACCACTTGGAAACAAGCCCTCGTGCGGCGCCCCGCGCCCTTAGCTCCCACAACGACCCTTCGGCCAAACCACAGCAGCTAGCCCTGCACCAGCTAGGGAGCATTACACCAGTTAGGGAGCATTACACCACCTCCGAGCTGGTGTACTACCCCGCTAAGTGGTGTAACACCACTTGGTAACAAGCCGCACTGCGGAGACCCGCCCCGACTCGCCAGTCAAAGCGCAAGGCAACGCAGCTCAGCGACGACTGAAGAGGCGACTCGCGACCGAGAAACACGCGCCGACGACAAGGCCACTGACAGCAGTACTCATTAGCCACAAGATCACTCATCACCGGTACACTAAATACCGAAGTTCAGAGGAGAATCCACCAAGTTACGCAACCCTAATCCGAAGAGCTCGTACGAGATTTCCCCCAGCTTTTATTCAGACTCTCTTTTATGAACGGCAATCAGCCCACTAGCTTCAAAACTGGTATTAAGAAATCAAGAAATCACACACTCATGACACCCAGAGTCAAGACACATCCGAAAACTTGGGCATTTTATTAACGAGGGGCAGAACAAAGCTACTCAACAAGGCAAGCACACCGAGGGTAGCCGCAAACGAGAAGGCAACATTATACAAGGGAACTAAATCAGCAAATTTACTACCACCCTCTTCACAAGCCTTCTGAACACACCCCCACACCAAGGCGTACGAATCAATCATCCTCGGAAGAAGAAGACCAATCACACCAAGACAAGCAAACGTAACGTACGAGAATCCCTTTTCCCCTCTCCGGCTCCCAAGCAGAGAAATTTGCACCGAAACAGACACGACAAAGATTACAAAAGTAATCATAGGCTCAATGAGCGAAACACTTCCACTCAATTCACCAATGGCTATAACTAGCGAATCTGTTGGCATGATATTCAAAAAGAAAACTAGAGCACCAAGAACAAATGCAAGATAGGTAGCTTTTAAATAATACACTCCTTTCGCACCGTCAAACGACCAGAGAACATGAACAAGGACTGACGAAAGCAGGGCTAAAAGCACGAACATCCTTGCGATCCCAACATGCCTAAAACCCTCCCAAGCACAACATCCCACAGCAATAAGAAGCAGAACAGTTGCAGTTGCATAAAAGATAATCTTCCAAGTCTTCGATGACTGAATCGTTTTAACGCTCATGGGAGCACTGTATCACACATATGAATCTTACATAACGTGCTAACCCTTGGTTTAGCAAGGGAAACTAACCTTACAGTTACTCCTACGCGTTCACCGCCCCACGTCTGGCAGATTCAGCTCCACCAGGACCGGGTTCAAGCGGACCCATTCGACCGCCAGGGTCGTGATCTCGTCGACGTCGCCGGTGTTCATGCTGCGCGCCTTCAGGGAGGCGACGGCGGCCTCGGCGCGGGACAGAGAATCAGGCGGCAGCGAAACGCCGGAGGAGACAACACGCAGATACTGGTCCATCAGCTTCCCAAAAGAGCGATCCCAGTTGATACCACCGTTGTCGTAGACCTCGTGACCGACGCGCCCCGCAATGCGGATAACCTCGCCCTGTAGCGTCCGGCACTGGCCACTGTCGGGTACAAGCAGATCCCACAGCTCCCCATACTGCCGCAGTGCAGGCACGGACGGATCCAGCTCCATCCGCTCCCCCACGACGGGCGCGCGCTGCGCCTCGCGCTGCTCCACCCCGAACATGGCGCACAGCTCCGACAACGCAGCCGAGGCCTCGTCGACCTGCGACTGCGAAAGGTGGTCCGGCAGACCGTGCGTGATGAACGTGCAGCGCGTCCGGTCCATCGACCGCAGTGCGGTCGGCACACCCTCACCAACGGGTACTCCAACGGACAGAAGCAACCGAATCACCGCGAGCGCGCGTGGGGCGTCCAGGAAGTTGTGCCAGGACACCACACGTTCTCAACAAGCGTCGCCTTCCCGTACACCCTCGAATCAGCAACAACCAGCGGGTCCGCGCCCCACGACATCATCCGCGACACGTCGGCAACGGGAAAACGCTCGACGACGTTAAACAACGCCGTCTGGTCGGAAGTATCGCGCGCATTGATGTCGCCTCCGCGAGCGATCAGCAACGGGATCTGGTCGAGGCATCGCGCCCAAACGCGCGCGTGGATCGGGGTGCATTCGTACCGATCACGCGAGTTGATATCCTCGCCCCGCACCAGCAGGAGGTCCGTGATCTCCGCGGAGGCCGGGAAATGCATGAGCCGCGACTCGTAGGCGGAGCCCCGCAGGTACGGACCGACCTCGCAGCGTTCGACCGCGCGCGACGGCCTCGATGCCCCCGGTTGCAATGATCTGCTCGATGTCCGCGGGCAGGGTCTTGCGCAGGGGCATGCCTACTCGCCTCTCTGAGTTCCTGGGGCCAGCCTCACCGTGTTCCTACTCCCCGTCCGCACCCGAAGCCCCATGCGGCTCACTCCTCTTCCGACACCGTCAAGATGCTCGTCGCCCCCTCGGTGAGAACCCGCTCGACGACGCCCGGCAGGCGCGTGGGCACTTCGCGCCGACGCAGCGCCATGAGTCGCATGCGCGTCCACGGGGAGACCCGCACGCTTTCGGGCCAGCGGGTGGAAACGTACTGGACCGCATCCACAACCTCCAGGTGCCGCGTCGAGTTGCCCACGCGCACCCACAGTTCCGCTTCCCCTTTGCCTTTGGGGCCCCTCAGGTAGACGGGGTGCGGCGAAGGCGGAATGGTCACGCGGCACACCTCTTGACGCTCATAGCCGTCCTGCGGGTCCGTGGCCTCGGCGAAGTCGAGCCGGGGAAGCGTGGCGGCGTTGGTCCCCATTCGCTGTCTCCACAGGTCGCGGATCCACAGTTCGAAGCGATCGGCGTCCGGGGTCTTGAGGGTCGCATAGTCGGGGCCGAGGCCGATGAGCCGCCCATCGTCGTCGACGCCGATGAGGAGCGTGCCGCCACCGGAGTTCATGAAGGCGGCGACGGTCTTGGCGATCACGGTCTCGATTGCGTCGTCGCGCTTGCCGACGCGCATGTTCCAGCGGGCACTCGACTTGAACTCGAGGGAGTCGGATTCGCCGAGCTTGGCGACCTCGGCGATGGGGTCGAGGCCGGGGCGCGGATGCAGGTACGCGGCGATCAGGGCGACCACGATGACGACGACGAGGGCAACCAACGCGGCAACGCCGATCATGCCGGGTTTCCACAGGTCACCAGAGTCGAAGATCCAACCGGCAAACACCAGACCGCCCCACAGGCCGGCCAATCCGGTCAGGGTCGCCGACGCGGTGGACATCGTCATGCGGTTCTTCAGGACCCGGCGCACTGCGACGCCGATCAGCCACGCGATGAGGACCAGGACCTGCTGGATGAACACCATCCAGATCAGGTCAGGGCTCGCTGGAACGAATGAGCCGTTCGTTGTTTCCACGGGCGTCCTTTCGGGTTTCGATGTTTATCGCTCCTAAGACATCATAGAAAACTGAACGAATCCTCAAAGCCCGGCGCACGTTCCCTCGAAGCCGCGCAAGCAGGCGCTCCCTCCGTGTCGTGGTAGCACGCCGTGAGGTTGCCGGCGTAGGACGTGGGGCCGAGGCCCTCCCTCCGCGTCGGGGTAGCACAGTCCCGCCAGGAATTGATTTCGAGGGGCCGACCGAACCCTCCGCCCTCGCTGTCCCGGCCCACGGCCCCGGCCCACGGCTGGGGCCGCGGGCCGGGACGAGGCTCACCCCATCAGCTTGAAGGCCGCGCCAAATCCCACGAGCAGGTTCGCACTCGCGTGGAACGCCCAGCCGGGCAGGATCGAGCCCCCCGCGCCCTTCTCGTTGACCCACCCGACGATCCAGCCATTGGCACCCGTGAGAGCGCCGATGATCAGGAGTTGGATCGGGCGAGCGAATGAGGCGAACAGCGCGACCGGGACGATCCCGGCGAGGCCGAGCCCCGCGAAACGCTCGGCGGGCACGTCCCCCGACATGGATTGAAGGAGCGCGGTTGAGACAACCCCGACGAGCACCCATGCGAGGACTTTTGCCGCTACCTGTACCCGGCTCGCGCTCCAGGTCGGCCTACGCAGGCCGATCCACGCGGCAAAGCCGACGCTGCGTCACGCAGTCAGTGCCCACCACGCGAGGGGAAGCACGAGGATCAGGCCAAGCTGGACGAAAGCACTGAGCGCTGACGATAGCAGTAACATTGAAACCTCCTATGACTGGCTCGCGCACGCGCGAGGACGGGTGACGATCTCGATGACGCCGACGGTTGGCGTGCCGCTGGCTCGCGCACGCGCGAGGACGGGTGATACTAGCGAAGGGACGTGTGCTTCTCGATCGAGCGGGAGGCCCACAAGCCCAGGATCAGGGCGAACAGGGGCACGAGGACATAGGAGCCAATGCCGATGACGTTCGGTTGGCCGTCGGTTCCCATCGTTGCCCGGTACGAGGTCCACATGATCTCGGTCGAGAAGTGGCCATCAGTCGTGACGGACAGCGGAAGGAAGAACGTGCCAACCGTGGAAAGCACCTGGTTCACGATGTACAGCAGGACGAAACCGATGATGGGAGCGCCGAAGCCGAAGTGGTTGAAGCGTCCTTCCGCACCGATCGTCATGGCGGCACAGGCCTGCACGACCCACGACATCGCAAGGATGAGCTGCGCGGCGATCATGAGTGCCACGGTGGAGGTGGGTATTCCAGCCACGAGGGAACGGGGCCCGGCGGTGTATTCAGCAAGACTGATGCCATCGGCCCACGCAGCTGCTGCGGCGACGACAACAACTCCGCCAACGGCCAATACACACGCCAGGAGACACTCGATCACCATCCGGGCGATCTTCGCGCAGAAGATGGCCGTGCCGGAGATGGGCAGGCTCATCGTGAAGTATCCGCGCTGCCCGTAGAGGGTCTTCCAGTAGTCGGCCAGGGCCGCGATCGCGCAGGCGACCGGTGTGAGCGCGCACAGGGCGTAGGCGAGGATAGCGGTGGAGCCGCTGATCCCCGGCAGCCCCGCGGCGACGATTCCCGCGGCAACCGCGATAACAGCGATAAACGCCCCGAAGGAGCGCCCGTCCGCGACGGCGCGTGACCGGATTTCGTAGGCAAGCAGTTTGGCGTACATCAGCGGTACTCCTTCCGGAAGATGGCGTCGAGGGAATCGCCGTGGGTGGCCCGCAGGTCGTCCGCGTCGCCCTGCAGGAGGACCTGTCCGTCCTTCATGAAGATCGCGTAGTCGACGAAGTGCTCGATGTCGGAGATGAGGTGGGTGGACATGATGAGCAGCGAGGCGGGGTCGAATTCGCGCAGGATGCCGTCGAGGATGACGTCGCGCGTCGCCGGGTCGACGCCGCTGATGGGTTCGTCGAGCAGGTAGACGCGGGCGCGCCGGGACATGATGAGGCTGATCTGGAGCTTCTCCCCCATGCCTTTGCTCATCTGGCCGAGGCGGCGATCGGTGGGCAGACCGAAGAAGTCGACCATCGAGGCGGCCTTGTCGGCGTCGAAGTCAGCGAAGAACGTGGAGTAGACGCGGATCGCGTCCGCAGCGGTCCAGTCGGTGTTCAGGAAGTCGGCGTCAGGCAGGTAGGAGACGATCGCCTTGGTGGCGACGCCGGGCGCATGCCCGTCGATGGTCACGGTGCCCGTGTAGTCGGAGAGGACTCCAGCGAGGATCTTGAGCAGCGTGGTCTTGCCGCAGCCGTTGGGGCCCATGAGGCCGACGATGTGTCCGGATTCGAGGCTCAGGTTGTAGTCGCGCAGGGCGGGGGTGGAGCGGTAGCTTTTCGTCAGGCCAGTGACCTGGACGAGGCCGGGGCCGGCCACGCTCGCGTCTGTGGGTTGGGTGGTCATGAGAGTGTGTCCTCCTGGGTTACAGGTCCGCGTTCCAGTGTTCATCGACGAGGCCGTGGGCACCGTCGCGGTCGACGCCGAGGGCGCGGCAGGCGCGGATGAAGGCGTCGGCCGCAGCGCGTGCATCCTCCTGGCGGAGAGCATGCAACGCAGTGTCGTCGGTGGTGACATATCGTCCGGCCGTCCGTTTGGGGACGGTGAGTCCTTCGTCGTCGAGGGCGGCGAGGGCTCGCTGGACGGTGTTGGGGTTGGTGCCGGCCTCGATGGCGAGGTCGCGGACGGAGGGGATCTTCTGGCCGGGCTTCCACGTGCCGTCGGTGATACGGGCGCGGAAGTTGTCGGCCAGCTGGATCCAGATGGGGCGGGTGTCATCGATGCGCATCGACGCGTCCCTCCTATCTTACTGTATTAATACACTAATACAATGACACAGATGCCCAACTGTGTCAACCCTCTAATACAGTTGGGCCACATGCTGACACACACGCTCCACTCACAGACAACAGGGGAGGCCCGGAACCATGCGATTCCGGGCCTCCCCTACGCGATTGCGTCAGTCGATCGGCTCACCCTCGATGCGCCAGACCTCGCGAGCGTAGTCGGAGATCGTGCGGTCCGAGGAGAAGCGGCCGGAGCGGGAGATGTTCGCCCACACGCGAGCGTTCCAGGCCTTCTGGTCGCGGTAATCGGCGGCCATGCGATCCTTGGTCTCGCGGTACGCGGCGAAGTCGCCCAGGACGTAGTACACGTCGGCCGGGTCGTAACCACCCTCGAGGATCGAGTGGCGGATGTCGTGGAACCAGCCGGAGTTGGAGTCGTCGAGCGTGCCGTCGGTCAGGGCGTCGATGACGCGCTTGAGGCCGGGGACGTTCTCGTAGTGCCAACGGGGGTCGTAGTGGCGACGCAGCTCGGGCAGCTCATCGTCGGTCGCACCGAAGATGTAGGCGTTGTCCGCACCCACGGCCTCGAGAATCTCAACGTTCGCGCCATCCAGGGTGCCCAGGGTCAGGGCGCCGTTCATCATGAACTTCATGTTCGACGTGCCCGAGGCTTCCTTACCAGCCATCGAGATCTGCTCGGAGACGTCAGCGGCGGGGATGATGTGCTCGGCGGGTGAGACGTTGTAGTTGTGGACGAAGACGACCTTGATGCGGCCGTTGATGTCCTCGTCGTTGTTCACCAGCTCCGCGATGGCGTTGATGAGCTTGATGATGGCCTTGGCGCGGATGTAGCCGGGGGCAGCCTTCGCGCCGAAGATGAACACGCGGTTGGGGGTGTCCAGCGTCGGGTCATCCTTCATGCGGAAGTACAGGTCCAGGACGTAGAAGGCGTTGAGCAGCTGGCGCTTGTACTCGTGCAGACGCTTGATCTGAACGTCGAAGATCGCGTCGGAGTCGATCTCGACACCCTCGCGCTCCTTGACCCACGCGGCGAAGTCAACCTTGTTGGCATGCTTGATCTCAGCCAGGCGCTTGAGCACGTCGTCGGTGCCGGCCTCGGTGAAGTCAGAGAGCACGGTGAGGTCGCGGACCCACGCGTCGGAGCCGGCGACCTCGTCGAGAAGGGCGGCCAGGCGGGGGTTGCACTGCTTGAGCCAGCGGCGCGGGGTCACGCCGTTGGTCTTGTTGTTGAAACGCTCGGGCCAAATCGCGTACCACTCCTTGAGGGTGTCGCGCTTGATGATCTCCGTGTGAAGGGCGGCGACGCCGTTGATGGAGTAGGACGCGTAGCAGGCGATCCAGGCCATGCGCACGGTGTTGCCCGAGACGGGTGCCATGTAGTCGATGGTGCCCTGGTCGAGGCCGCGCTCGGCCATGTCAATGCGGAAGCGGCGGTCGATCTCGCGGACAATCTCAGAGATGCGCGGGAACAGGCGGTCGAAGATGTGAGTATCCCAGGTCTCGAGGGCCTCGGCCAGAACCGTGTGGTTCGTGTAGGCGAAGGTCTTGGAGACGACCACCCAGGCCTCTTCCCAGCCGAGGCCGTGCTCATCCATGAGGATACGCATGAGCTCGGGGATGGCGAGGACCGGGTGGGTGTCATTGAGCTGGACGGCGTTGTACTCGGCGAAGCCATTCAGGTCGGTGCCGTGGTGACGCACGTAGTTCTCGACGATCTCCTGCAGGGAGGCGGAGCAGAAGAAGTACTGCTGACGCACGCGCAGGACCTTGCCCTCGAACGTGGTGTCGTTGGGGTACAGGACGCGGGAGATGTCCATGGTGCGCTCACGGTCGATGATGGCGTCGGTGAAGCGCTGGGAGTTGAAGGCGTCGTAGTCGAACTCTTCGATGGGCTCGGCCTTCCACAGGCGCAGGGTGCCCACGTTCTTGGTGCCGTAGCCGGTGATCGCGATGTCGTAGGGGACGGCGCGCACGGTCAGGTCGGCGTAGGAGACAATGCGGGAGCGCTCTTCGCGGCGGGTCACGAAGGGGTAGCCCTCCTCCATCCACGGGTCGGGATGCTCGGTCTGGAAGCCGTTGTCGAAGAGCTGCTTGAACAGGCCGTAGCGATACAGGATGCCGTAGCCGCGCACGGGCAGGTCGAGGGTGGCGCAGGAGTCGAGGAAGCAGGCGGCGAGGCGGCCGAGGCCACCGTTACCGAGAGCGGCATCGGGCTCCTCTTCGAGGACCTGACCGAGGTCGAGGCCGTAGGCGGCGAGGGCTTCGCGAGCCTTCTCGACGAGGCCGAGGTTCGACAGGTTGTTGAGCAGGGCTCGACCCATGAGGAACTCGGCGGAGAAGTAGTGTTCCTGACGGCCCTTGGCGTAACGCTCCGTGGTGGCGGCCCAGTTATCGGCGATCTGATCGACGATTGCGGCGGACAGACCCTGCCACACCTCCATCAGGGTCGAATCTTCAACGGGGCGTCCAGAGGTCGCACGCACATGAGAGGGCAGCGACTGCGTCAGATCCAGCGTCATACGATTTCCTTTTTTGTAACTGCGCCATGCCCGCCGCGAGCAGCGAGCGCCCCGGGTCGGGGCTGGCCTCAACTCTAGAGGGTAGCGATTGCGCAGCTCAATTCCCTGCTCTGACACAGCTCTGGGAGAAACCCCACCCCCACCTACGTGACGGAATACACCCACATGAGCACACCCATGACCAAAGGCCCAGATCGACGCCAATTTGTCAACCCGAAACAAACCCCACCAGCACGAAGACGAGCCGGGTTCACTCAATGATTTTTCGCAAACGTAGGACATGGTCAACATTCATCCACTAAGGTTCTCTTGTCGCCAACACTGACCAAACTAACAATAGACCGAAAGGCCAGTACTCTTTGGACTGAACCAGCACCACCCCGAGGACAACGATGAAACCGATGCATAGGCTGACCATGTCAACAGCCCTGAGTGCCGCCGTTGCGACGACCCTGATCGCAGGCCCGGCCATGGCCTCGCCCTCCGACGAGAATCAGCCCACGGGCCCCGGCACCGCTAACGGCGATAAGTCCACCGCATGCCGCGCCGACTGGACCGCCGCGGCGATCCTCGATACGGACATCCTGGCCCACCACCCCGAGCTCGTGTCCAAGGACGCGATCACCCGTAACACCGACGGCTCCGTCAACAAGATCGCCACCGGCTCGAACAACGGCTACACCTCGAGGATCTCGACCAATTTCAACACCGAGACCTACAAGGCTCCGGGCATGTTCGAGGCCAACCACTGGATCGCCGGTTCCACCCAGAGCTGGCGTTTCCCCGTGGACACGAAGAACAAGCCGGCCGCCGGCACGACGATCACCGTCGACCTGCTCGACGACATGGCCGACACTAAGTTCATCGGCAAGCTCGAGACCCGCGCGGGCCTCAACGCGTACATGCAGGCCTGGGGCCCTCGTGAAGCCGAGTACACGTGAAATGACGGCGACTTCACCGCCACCAAGACGGATGAAGCGAAGAACATCTGGACCATCACGCTGAACAAGGGCCTCGATGGCAACACCGGCACGATCTTCCAGTTCACGGGCGACTTTCCCGAGGGCGCCGAGTCCTCGACCGCGTCCGCCAACCTGGTGGGCGCCCAGTTCCCGGCCGACGGCCAGGTGTGCGGCGACCTGCCCACCCCCGAGACGCCCGAGCTCACCCCGTGCCAGGTCACCACGGTGGACCGCACCGTGTGGAGCCCCTACTCGCACGACATCAACGAGCGCTCGAAGTACTCCAGCTCCTGGGGCTCGGATGAGCCCACGTGGGGCGAGGCCAACGCCGACGGCTGGTTCACCTCCCGCGGCGAGGCGAAGGCCGGCGACTCGCGCACCCTGCGCCTGTGCGGCGCAGCCCACAAGGACTTCACCAACGCGACGCTGACGCTCAAGGCCGTCCAGGGCCTGACGTTCGACGCCTCGACGATCAACGCGATCTCGGCCCCCGGTGCTGGCGCGCTGAAGGATAGCGGCTTCACGAACACCGTCGAGGGCCTGGGCGACATCCAGGTGAGCATGACACCCTGACCGGCGAGACCCTCGAGGGCTCCCCGATCCTGGCCCCGATCGTCCTGCACAACTGGCTGACGGGCACGGACAGCGAGTGCACGGTTCCCTCCGAGGAGCCGACCACACCGGCACCGTCGGATTCTCCGACGCCCGAGGCAACAACCCCCGCTCCTGCACCGTCCGCGACCCCTAGCGACAACCTCGCTCGCACGGGCGCTGACACCCCGATGCTGGCCGGTGCGGCCATCATGGCGGGCTTGGCAGGCCTGGGAGCGCTGACTCTGCGTCGCCGTCAGCGCTAAGCGTTATCCCCTGCATGGGAGCGCCCCTGCGGGGGCACTGCCCGCAGGGGCGCATCAACAGGAAAGTGGCACCCCTCGATGGAGCGGTGCCACTTTCCATCACCGGTTCAACATGAGGGCTCAATTCATGGTGACTTTCGGTACTCCCATTGTGCCTGTGACGCACGCATCAAATCAAGGCGAAACGGGTATCTTTCGGTGCAAATTCGAGGTTCTTAGGTGCACATTTGTGCATCAATGATCGTCGACCTGCGCAAACTAGACAAAACGCGGGCCCGCTCTTATCGAGCGGGCCCGCGGTGCTTGTCAGGCGAAGACGCCTCAGTGACGCTTGTGAGCAATCACGAGGGTCACGCCACCAGCCAGGGCGATGACGCCAGCGCCAGCGGCGATCGAAGCGGCAGAACCGGTGTTCGCCAGGGTCGGGGCAGCCCCACCCTGAGCACCGGACGAAGCCGGAGCGTTCGTGTTGCAGATGCCGCCACGAGCGGACACAGGAGCCGGGCCGTTGCCGGTTGCAATCTGGCCGCGGGTGGACACGCCAGCGTTGCCGACGGGGCGGGAGACCGCGCCTGCGCCACCCTGACCAGTGCAGGCCGTGTCGTGTCGCGGCGTTCTCCCCCACCCTACAACACTTCCTGACCGATACGCACAGATTTCCACAAATCACGCATCGGCGAGTCGCACTCCGCTCTTTCGTGAGGCATTCATCGACTCCGCCGCGATGGAAAACCGCCAGGTCAGGAGAGCTTCGCAGCCGCGATGAACTGGAAGATTCCCTCCATGATGAGCTGCGTCGCAATGGCCGCCAGCAACAGACCAGAGATCTTTGTCAGCAGCATGATGCCGCCGGGACCCAGGAGCCGGGAGACCACCAGGGAAAAACGCATGGTGAGCCACATGACGACATGGGCCAGGACTACGGCGACGATCACCGCAATCCACGAGCCGACGTTTGTGCCGGCCTGCCCGACGGCCACCATGACGGCGACGATCGAGCCGGGGCCGGCGAGCAGCGGCGTACCCAGCGGGACGAGCGCGACGTTGACGCCCTCGTCCCCCGTATCGGGCGTCGATGAATCGGTACCCATGAGGAGTTCCATGGCGACCAGGAAGAGCAGGACGCCGCCCGAGAGCTGCAGAGCCTCCATAGAAATATGCAGGAGGCGCAGGATCTGCCCGCCCAGGATCGCAAAGGTCAGGATGACGCCGAAGGAGACGGAGGTCGCCTGGATGGCGGCGCGGCGCTGCTTGGGCTGGGAGTAACGGGCGGTGAGGCCCAGGAAGACGGGCACGGTCCCGATGGGGTCCATGATGACCGTCAGCGTCGCGAATGCAGTCGCGAAGAGCGTGACGTCGAAGAGGCTCACGGCTCGACCACCTCGATGGCGCCTTGCGCGATGACCTCGGCGATCACCTGCGGGTCCGTCGTGTTTTCGCCAATGCGGTTCGGCTTGCCCGTCCCGTGGTAGTCGGAGGAGCCGAACATCGCCAGGCCCATCTCGCGGGCCATGCGCTCGACGTCGGCGCGATCCTCGGGCGCGTGGTCGCGGTGGTCGCGCTCGATACCGAAGAGTCCGGCCGCCGCCATGTCGGCGATGACGGACTCGGGCAGAAGCCGCTGGCGCTTGCGAGCGCGGGGGTGGGCGAGAACGGGCACTCCCCCGGCCTCGCGCACGCAGCGCACGGCCTCGACCGGGTCGGGCGCCCAGTGGTGCACGTAGTACGGACCCGACGGGTGCAGGGCCTTGACGAAAGCGGCGCTGCGGTCGGGGAAGGCACCGGCGGCGACGAGCGCGTCGGCGATGTGCGGGCGCCCCACGGGTCCGCCCTCGGGCGCGAAGGAAAGGACGTCCTCCCACGTGATCGGGTAGTCCGCCGACAGGTTCTCCACCATGCGTAGGGCGCGCGTCTCGCGATCCTCGCGGGTCCGGCGGAAATTATCGACGAGGCCGGGGCTGGTCGGGTCAAAAAGGTATGCCAGCAGGTGCACAGTGATCCCCGAGGACGAACACGACATCTCGACACCCCGGATGAGGCTCACGCCGGTGCTCGCGACGGCTGCTGCGGCCTCGTCCCATCCGGTCGTCGTATCGTGATCGGTCAGCGCGATGGCGTCCAGTCCGGCCTGCGCGGCGATCGCCAGGAGCTGGGCGGGCGTATCCGTCCCATCGGAATACGCGCTATGGGTATGGGGGTCAATTCGCTTCACCATTTGAGATTACCCCATTAATCCCATCACACAACCGCGTACGCGAAAGGCCGCCGCGAGCGCCTCACGCCCTCGTCAAAAACCGGTTCTTGCCCGATCTTGACCGTGTTCTTTTGCACGTTCTCTCACTGCGGCCCACACGATACTGACCGCCGGCTCACCTGCAGCGGTCAGCTGCCGAGTGTAGGAAACTGACATCACACGGCCGTTTGGCCTCCCTCAACACCGATTGGAGTACATGCTGTGTCTGACAATGATCAGACCCCGGTGTCCACCGCGACCGACGCGGGAGATGCTGGGTACAACAAGGCTCTGAAAAACCGACACATCCAGATGATCGCCATCGGCGGCTCGATTGGCACCGGCCTGTTCCTGGGAGCGGGCGGCCGTCTGGCCCAGGGTGGCCCTGTGCTTGCGCTGTCCTATGCGGTGTGCGGGGTCTTCGCGTTCCTGATGGTCCGCGCCCTGGGCGAACTCGCGGTTCGTCGCCCCTCCTCGGGCGCGTTCGTGTCCTACGCCCGCGAATTCCTGGGTGAGAAGGGCGCGTTCGTCACCGGCTGGTTCTTCTTCCTGGACTGGGCCGTCACGGTCATGGCCGACATCACTGCGGTCGCCGTCTACATGCACTACTGGAACATGTTCCAGGGCGTCCCGCAGTGGGTCATCGCCCTCATTGCGCTCGCCCTCGTGTTCGTTCTGAACATGCTCAGCGTCAAGGCCTTTGGCGAGGCGGAGTTCTGGTTCGCGTTAATCAAGGTCGCCACGATCCTCATCTTCATGGGCGTGGCCATCTGGGCAATCCTCACGCAGGCGCCCGTCGGCGAGTACACCGCGGGTGTGCACAACATTGCCGAGTCCGGCGGCTGGTTCCCCGCCTCTCTGCCCGTTGTCTTCGCCCTGACCCTGGGCGTCGTCTTCGCCTTCGGCGGCACCGAGATGGTGGGCGTCGCGGCCGGCGAGGCCAAGAACGCCGCGACAATTCTGCCCAAGGCCATCAACTCGATGGTCATCCGCATTTTCTTCTTCTACGTCGGCTCCGTAACGCTCTTCGCATTCGCGCTGCCCTACACCGCCTACTCTCGCGACGAGTCCCCCTTCACGACGTTCTTCTCCGGCATCGGCGTGCCCCACGCAGCTGACATCATGCAGGTCGTCGTCCTGACCGCGGCCCTGTCCTCGCTCAACGCCGGCCTGTACGCGACCGGTCGCACGCTGCGTTCGATGGCGCTCGTGGGTGAAGGCCCGCGCTTCGCGTCGCGCCTGAACAAGAACCACGTGCCCTACGGCGGCATCATCATCACCGCCTCGCTCGGCCTGCTGGGCGTCCTGCTCAACGCCCTCGTTCCGAGCAGCGCCTTCGAGATTGTCATGAGCCTGGCGGGCATCGGCATCGCCGGCACATGGGCGATGATCCTCATCACGCACCTGGCGTTCCTGCGCAAGGTCAAGCGCGGAGAGACGCAGCGTCCGCAGTTCCGCATGCCCGGCGCCCCCTACACCAACTACCTGGCGCTGCTCTTCTTCGCAGTGGTCGTCGGCTCGAACGTCATGACCTTTGAAGGCCGCGCAACCCTCGCACTCTTCGGTGTGGTCGTCGTCCTCATGGTCGCGGGCTGGTACTTCGTGCGCGGGCGCGTCGGCAACCTGACCGACGAGGCCGCCGCCTCGCTCCAGGGTGACGAGACCCTGGTGTCGGGCGACTGATCGAACGAAAGGACTGACCGTGCGTCTTCACGTCACGTATGCCGGTGGAACCATCGGCATGGTCGATTCCCCCGAGGGGCTGCGTCCCGGTGCGGACCTGCAGGGGTGGTTTGGATCCCAGCTGGAGGGCATCGAGCTGGCGTCGAACATTTCCATGTCGACGCTGGACCCGCTCATCGACTCCTCGGAGGCCACCCCCGAGGACTGGCAGGCCATCATCGACGACATTAACGCGCACGCCGACGAAGCAGACGCCTTCTTGGTCCTGCACGGCACGGACACGATGGCCTATTCGGCAGCTGCCCTGTCCTACGCGCTGGCGAGCATGGGCAAGCCTGTCGTCCTGACCGGCTCCCAGTACCCGCTCGGCGTCGTCGGCTCGGACGCGTCGGCGAACGTCACTGGCGCGCTACGCGCAGCGATTTCGCCGCGCGCTCGCGGGGTCATGCTGTTCTTCGGGCACAAGCTCCTGGCGGGCAACCGCGCCACGAAAACCTCGTCGTGGGCCTTCCGCGGCTTCGAGTCGCCCTCCGTGTCCCCGATGGCGCGCACGGGCGCCCCGTGGCGCTGGTACGGCGCGCCCCATCCGGGCACCGGCTGGACCGATCCCAGCCCGTACACGCGCCAGGATGTCGCCGTCATCGACGTGGTTCCCGGCATGAGCGCCGCGCGCCTGCGCGCGATGACGACGCCCCACCCGGACGCGGTCATCCTGCGCACCTTCGGCGTGGGGAACATCCCCGCGTCCGAACCGGGCCTCGTGGACGTCCTGACCGAACTCGCCCAGGCCGAGGTGCCGATCATCGTCGCCTCCCAGTGCTACCAGTCCGAGGTCATGCTCGGCCACTACGAGGCCGGAAACGCCCTCGCGCAGCTGGGCGCGATCGGCGCGCACGACATGACGCTCGAAGCCCTCTACGCCAAGACCGTCTTCCTGCTCTCGCAGGGCAAGCGCGGCGCGGACTTCAAGCGTTGGATGGACCTGTCCATCGCGGGGGAACTCACCCTCCAGGACTGATCGGCTCCCACCTGACCTACCCCGGCCTCGTCCCCGCGCCCACCGCGCGATGGGAACGAGGCCGGGGTTTGTCATGACCATCAGCTCCTCCCTCGGGGCCGAGCGGCCCTAGAATAGTGACCATGAGTGAAGAAGCCTCCCAGTCCATGGCCGACCGCGGCCAAAACCGATCCCGCCAGCCTCAGTCCTCTGCCTTCCGTGACTTCATTGGCACCGGGTGGGGGCCTCGCCCCTCCGAGCTGCCCGAGCGCGAGCGCGTCGCCGACTTCCTGACCGACCGCGCCCTCAAGGCCGGTGCGCCCTTCCCAGGCGAGCGCCTCGTCGTGCCTGCGGGGCCCTACAAGGTCCGCTCGAATGACTGCGACTACCGTTTCCGCGCGCACTCCGCCTTCGCGCACCTGTCGGGCCTGGGCGGCGAGAAGGAGCCGGACACCGTCCTGGTGCTGGATCCGAACGAGGACGGCAGCCACACACCCCTGCTCTTCTTCAAGCCCCGCGCCTCGCGTTCCTCCAAGGAGTTCTACGCGGACGCCCGCTACGGCGAATTCTGGGTGGGCGCGCGCCCCTCGCTCGAGGAGCTGAGCGCACAGACCGGCCTGGAGACCCGCCACATCGACACGCTGCGCGACGTGCTGGCTAAGGACGCCGGGACCGTGCAGCTGCGCGTCGTGCGCGGCGTGGATGCGAACGTCGAGGCCATGGTGAACGAGGTGCGCGCCCAGGCCTCCCTGCCCGCGGGCGAGGATGCCCGCAAGGAGGACGAGGCCCTCGAAGAGCATCTGTCGGAGATCCGCCTCATCAAGGACGCGTTTGAGCTGGACGAGATGATCCGCGCGGTCGAGGTCACCAAGGCCGGCTTCGAGGACATCATCCGCGTCCTGCCGCGCGCCGTGGGCCACCGCCGCGGCGAGCGCGTCATTGAGGGCGCATTCCGAGCGGTCGCCCGAGAAGAAGGCAACG
>ERZ772986.15-NODE-15-length-127001-cov-7.695382_pt1 | contig 127001 bp, 112 predicted proteins | sample MGYA00511898_ERZ772986 | MGnify/ENA primary metagenome ERZ772986 (study PRJEB29015, sample SAMEA2737934) | human oral metagenome | biome: human oral; feature: human-associated habitat; material: dental | place: China | collected 2148 ... | reverse complement strand
GAACTCCTCGCCCGCAAACACGACCAAATCACCCGAAACCTCCTAGCCACCTTCCGGAACGGCATCCAGACAGGCCTAAATGGCCCGATCATAGGAGGGCAGGGTGTTGACGGCTAGGAACGTTCTGATTGCCGAATTGAATGAAGGTCAATGCCTGCCACACCGATCAAAACTACAGATGAATGATCGCCGGTGGTTCCCCAGCATCCGAGGGGTCAACCATCCGCCTCAGTATCCACCCCGAGAGCAGCGGCCAGTTCCGGCTGGTAGGCAAACAGACCCGGTGAACCACCAGTATGGATAAACACGACGGGAAGCTCCGAATCACCATCACCCCCAGCCAGCAGATGTGCCGCAGCCTTCCCGGTATAGACCGGATCCAAGATGATGCCTTCGGTCCGGGCAAATAGGGCAAGCGCATCCCACACCTGCGGCGTCGGCACCCCATAGCCCTCACCAAGTGCCCTATCACTCACCATCGCCCGCTCCATCGACGGTGAATCAATCCCGAGCAACTCAGCAGTTTCAGCGACAAGCTCCATCAGACGCTGCCTAGCCTGATCAGCTGGCTGAAACACCGACGGGAGATCCAACAGCCAATCAAGCCCTGCCGCCCCAACCACCAGCCCAGCAGCAGTTCCGGCACTACCCAATGGAGCAACAACCCGAGCCTGGGTAATACCCAGTTCCCCCAGCTGGGCATCGAGTTCTGCAGCAGCAGCGACATAGCCCAGCGCACCCAGGCCCGCGGACCCGCCCATCGGGATGACCATGGTTTCCCGCCCGGCGGCCGTCTCCGCGGCCACCAGCGAATCGGTGAGTTCCCCCACCTCACCTGCGCTCTCGCAGACATGCACCTCGGCACCGAAGAGATGATCCAGCACAACATTGCCCGATGCCCGGTAGGCGACCCCGTTGCGGGGAACCGATGCGGTCAGCACCAAGATGCAGCGCATCCCGAGTTTCGCGGCCGCCGCCGCTGTCTGGCGACCGTGGTTGGTCTGCAACGCCCCGAAAGTGATCACCGTCGCAACGCCATCCTCGCGCGCCCGACCAAGCAGGAACTCCAGCTTGCGCAGCTTGTTCCCACCACCACCTAAGCCGTTGATGTCGTCGCGTTTCACCAGCACCCGTCGGCCCAGCGCCTCACCTAACCTGGGGGCCTCCTCCAACGGGGTGGGCCACAGCCCCAGCGGGAGTCGCGGGAAACGGGAAAGATCCGGGACCATCGGCTCACTCTCCTATGACAAGCAAAACGCATCGGACCGGGGAGCGGGTTGCTGCCCAGCCACCACCCCACGACACCGGACCGACGACGGCACTGGGCCGGACCATGACGAGAGGCAGACGAAACCGTGAGCCCAGCGTATCAGTGGATTCTGGTCACACAGCTGTCCAGCTGGATCACTCAAAGCACGCGAGACGCAATCGGTCCCAAGTAGGCAGGACACGCAGGAAGAATCCCGGATATTTGGATGCACTGTTGTACCCTGAAGTGAACCGGTGGAACTCTACTATGTTTTAGTCCCCCGCGCCGACGGAGACTGAACAAGGCAGGAACACGCGTCCATGACATTCGATCCCGATGAAGAGTTGGTCCCGATCCTCCAGCGGACCCGCAGCATCGTGGCGAAGCCGCGGCTTGTCATCGCCGCAGGCTTGGGCTTGTTGTTCCTGGGCACCGGTCTCATCGTCGGCAACCGTGTGGGGCGTCCCACTGTGACAACCACCGTCGCCCCGACACAGACGGTGACCTCGACATCGTCCCCAACAGTCGAGCAGGCACATGTCGCAATCAGTGGGACGCCCACACCGGTGGTCAGCGAGGAACCCCAAGCACCGGCCGACGCTCCCCAGGCTCCCGCACCAGACGATGCCGGTGCCGCACCCCAGGGTCAGGATTCCGGAACCAATCAGCAGGCTCCCAGCATCCAGCCGCAGGCCCCAGCCCCCACCACCGCACCTCCGCCGCCAGTCAACCGGCGGGATCATCATGATGATGACGACGATGATGATGACGACGATGATGATGACGACGACGATGATGACGATGATGACGACGACCGCTGGCGTCGTCATCGCCATGATCATCGTGACCGCTGGGACCGCGGCTGGCGCGATTGGGACGATTGGGGCTACCGCCACCGCCGCCGCTAAGTGATGGCCTATCGGCCAACAGACATGACTACAGCCACACCTAGCAGATGGCTTTTGAGCGCAGGACATCAGCGCCGCTATCTCATCTGAGCGTTACGCCTGAACACCAGGCATCCATGACTGCTCTGGTCATCGGCCACCCGAAAGCGCGCCGTGGACCAGCTGGTCGCGCCATGCACCCGGTGGGAGAATCACCCCATGCGCACCTACAACTTCTCCGCCGGGCCGTCAATGATGCCACTTGAAGTGCTTGAGCGGGCCGCCGCCGAACTCACCGATTGGAAGGACGGCATGTCGGTGATGGAGGTCTCCCACCGTGGCAAGGATTTCGTCGCCACTGCAACCGACACCCGCCACAAACTGCGTACCCTGCTAGAAATCCCGGACGACTACGAGGTTCTTTTTCTTCAAGGAGGTGCCTACGGACAATTTGCCGCCATCCCGATGAACCTGGCCCCCCGCGGTGCTCTCGTTAATTTGATCAACACCGGCCAGTGGAGCGCCAAGGCATATAAGGAAGCCACCACGCTCGGAGCCCAGGTGCGCGTGATCGCCGACGAGAAAGCCTCCAATTACACCACGGTGCCCGCTCCCGGATCGTTCACCATCGACGCGGATGCCGCCTATGTGCACTACACCCCCAACGAAACCATCGGTGGCGTCGAATTCAGTTATGTGCCCGACACCGGCGCGATCCCGCTGGTTGGAGATTTCTCCTCGACGATCCTCTCCCGTCCGCTCGACATCGCCGCACACGGAGTCATCTACGCCGGAACCCAGAAGAACATGGGCCCCTCCGGCATGGCCGTGGTGATCGTGCGCAGGGACCTGCTCGACCGAGCCCACCCCGGCATTCCCTCAATCTGGTCGTACAAGTCCATGGCCGAAACGGATTCGATGCTCAATACTCCCCCCACCTTTTCCATCTACATGCTGGGATTGGTTCTCGACTGGATCGCCGACAACGGCGGACTAGACGGCATGGCCCGGCGCAACCAGGAGAAGGCCAAGGCGCTGTATGCGGCCATCGACTCCTCACCCTTCTACTCCAATCCGGTGGCCCCCGATGCCAGGTCCTGGATGAATGTCCCCTTCTTGCTCGCCGATTCCTCCCTTGACAAGGTATTCGTCGCCGAAGCCGAGCAGGCGGGGCTGATGAATCTCGCCGGGCATCGTTCCGTCGGCGGGTTGCGAGCCTCGCTCTACAACGCGATGCCGATTGAGGGGGTCCGTGCCCTGATCGACTTCATGGATTCCTTCGCCACCGCTCACGGCTGAACCATGGTCACCTCCTACCGCCGCGCGTCGACTGGAAACCCCGCTCTCGACGGAATTATCGACGGGATGCGCCTCGGCGACTGCGTGATGTGGCGCCTCGATGACCTCAGCGACTACCGGAAACTCACCCAAGACTTCGTCAGCCACGCCCTGGACGAGGGGCGGGCGGTACACCACGTGCGCTTCGCCGACAACGATGTCCTGGGCGGCAAGCCGCTGATCCGCGACCCTCGGATCGTCGTCGACCACGTCGACCCACGGGGCGGCTTCGAATCCTTCACCTCAGCGGTGGATTCCCTGATCGCCCACAACGGCCCCCACGCCTTTCACGTCTTCGACCCGCTGACCGCCCTGCTGCGCATCTGGTATTCCGACGTCGCCGTGGCCAACCTGTTCAAGGTGGTGTGCCCCGCGCTGTTCGACCAGGACGGTATCGGGTGGTTCGGTGTGCTGCGCGGCGCCCACACCCTGGCCACCTCGGCAACGCTGTCTGACACCACCCAACTGCTCATCGACGTGCAACGCCTCGACGGCCGCATCGTGGTGCGCCCATTGAAGGTGTGGTTGCGCGGCACCTCGCAGATTCCGGGCGCCTGGGAACTTGACGGCACCAGTGCCCACCGGCTCACTGACCGGCGCACCCTGCGACGACTGGATGCAACGGCGGAGACCGAGGTGCTGGACCCCTGGCATACGGCGATCCGCCGGGGCAACACCGCCCTGGCCTCGCTCGACGAGGAGGAATGTGACGCGGCGAAGGCCGAGATCATCGGCATGGCCATTGCCCACGATCCCCGGGTGGTTGAACTGGCGCGTAGGCATTTCACCCTGGACGATCTCATGGGCATCGTCGATCGGATCGTCGGCACCGGATGGATCGGTGGCAAATCGACGGGGATGCTGATGGCCCGGGCGATTCTGTCCCACCATCCCTCGGGAAGGTTCGCTGGCCGGATGGAATCCCACGATTCCTTCTTCCTGGGCTCCGACCTGTTCAACACCTTTATCATCGCCAACGGCTGGTGGAAGCTATGGGCCGACCAGAAATCCCCCGATGGCTACTTCACTGCGGGCGCACGGCTCAACAAACGCCTGACTACCGGCACCTTCCCGCCCGCCATCCGGGAACAGCTGCGCACCCTGCTGGGCCATTTCGGCACCGATCCAATCATCGTGCGTTCCTCTTCACTGCTTGAGGACAATTTTGGCAATGCCTTCGCGGGCAAATACGAATCGGTGTTCTGCACCAACCAAGGCTCCCTCGATGACCGGCTTTTCGCTCTTGAGGACGCCATTCGCACCGTTTACGCTTCGCTGATGGGTTCGGAGGCCCTGGAATACCGGCGCCATCGCGGGTTGGATGCCGCCGACGAGCAGATGGCCATCTTGGTGCAGCGGGTGTCGGGGGCCCGGCATGGGGACTACTTCTTCCCGCACGCAGCGGGAGTCGGCAATTCGACGAATGCCTACGTCTGGGATCCCGAGATGGATCCACAAGCCGGGATGCTGCGACTGGTTCTTGGGCTCGGTACCCGGGCGGTGGACCGGACGATCACCGACCACGCGAAAATCGTCACCCTGGACGATCCCCTGCGTAGGGTCGGGACGGGGGCAGACAACCGGACCCAGCGCTACGTCGACGTGTTGTGCATCCCACAGAACCGGGCCCAGACCCTGCCGCTGACCGAGGTATGCGATCTCGACCTAGGCACCGATTGGAAACACTTCCTGTCGGTGGACACCGAGACCCTACGCTGGCTGCGGGAAAACAACCGGCCGTACACCCGCACCCCGATGGTGCTCGACTTCGCCAAGTTGCTGTCGCAAACCGACCTTGGCGACCTATTCCGGGCCATCATGGAGGCTTTAACGAGCGCATATGACCATCCGGTGGACATCGAATACACGATCAACATGGTCGACGATGTTCCCATGTTCAACCTTGTGCAATGCCGCCCGTTGCAGTTCCGGGGGCTAGGCCAGGCGGTGGAGATGCCCGTCGACCCAGACCCGGACAAGGTGCTGGTATCCACCCACGGGAGCTTCATGGGCGGGAACCTTAGGGCACCGATCTCGCACGTGATCCTCGTCCGCCCAGAAGCCTATCTCGCGCTCGGCCAGCAGGAACGCTACGCGGTGGCCCGCGGGATCGGGGTGCTGAACAAGGCCTTGGCCGGTGAATCCTTCATGGTGATGGGCCCGGGCCGCTGGGGCACTACAACCCCATCACTGGGTATTCCGGTGCATTTCACCGAACTGAGCAATGCGACGGTGATCGCCGAGTTCACCCACGCGGCTGGGGGGTTCTTGCCGGAGCTCTCCCAGGGCTCGCACTTCTTCCAGGACCTGGTGGAATCGGGCATCTTCTATGCCGGGATCTTCGACCGCGATCCGCAGGTGAGTTTCCATCCGGAACTGGTCACGCAGGCACCGAACCGGCTGACCAGCATCGCACCCGAACTGTTCCGGCTGTGCGAGGTGGTGCACGTGGCGAGCTTCGACGACCTGGTGCTGTACGCCGACATCGCCATCCAGCGGCTCGTCTGCTGTCGTCAGAGCTGAGTAATGACATCTCGGATGGCACTCGGCGAAGACAAAGCGGTGCGTGGCTGCGGTATCCGGGCGAACCCGTCGGCCAAAAGCCACGAACTTCCGGAAACTGTGGGCACTTGGGCGTAGGTTCGTATCGTGACCAACAAGAGTGTTTACATCGCATCCCCGGAAGCCCTCGTCGGCAAGTCGACCATCGCCCTGGGCCTCATTGAGACCCTCAGCCGACAGGTGAAGTCCGTCGGCATGTTCCGTCCCGTCGTGCGGGGGGATCACGACGACCTGACCCACGCACTGTTGACGCACACCGGTATCGACCAGACCTATGACGAAGTCGTGGGTGTGCAGGCCGCCGACGCCCAGACCGATCCGGAAGCAGCCATCACCTCGATCATCGAACAGTACGGGGCCCTCCAGGACCGCTTCGACGCCCTGGTGGTCATCGGCACCGACTACGACGGGGCCACCACCCCCACCGAACTCGAACTCAATGCCCGCATCGCCGCGAACCTGAACGCCCCGGTGGTGCTCACAGTCTCGGGCATGGACCGCGACATCGACCAGATCACCGCCTCGGCGCAGAACGCCATCCGCGCCTTCGACGAGCAGCACATCAACCTCGCCGCGATCATCGCCAACCGGGTCAACGTGGCCAACGTCGACGACGTCGCGTGGCGGCTGGGGGAGTTGAACCGTGGCGTGTCCGGAGCCCTACCGGAATCCGCCCTATTGTCGGCCCCCTCGGTGCGCGAGCAGTTCACCGCCGTCGGTGCAACGATGTGGCGTGGCTCGGAGGCTTGGCTCGACCGGGAATCCCTGTCGACGGTGATCGGCGGCATGTCGATGCCCAATATGCTGTCGCGTCTGGAGCCCGAGTGCACCTTGCTGCTCGCCTCGGACCGCGCTGAGATGCTGCCCGGGCTACTGCTGGCCCACGCCTCCGACACCTTCCCCGACTTGGCTGCGATCCTGCTGGTCGGCGGCTACGAGATTCCAGCCTCGATCACCACCCTGCTCGACGGCATCGAAGTGGACATCCCGATCGGCACCGTCGAGACGGGTTCGTGGGACACCGCTGCCAAGCTGCACTCGTTGCTGGGTGACATGACCTCCTCGCAGCGCAAATACGCCGAGGCCCTCAAGTTGTTCCAGGACCGGATCAACGAAGAAGCCCTAGTGGGCGCCCTCGACGTGGCCCGCACTCAACTGCGCACCCCGCGGATGTTCGAATACCAGATCATGCAGAAGGCCCGCGCCGACAAGAAGACCATCGTGCTTCCTGAGTCGGAGGATCCACGCATCCTGGAGGCCACCTCAATCCTGCTGACCCGCGGCGTCGCCAATCTAGTGCTGCTAGGTGAAGAAGCCAAGGTGCGGGCCGACGCGGCCAGCCTCGGCTTCGACATCACCGGTGCGAAGATCCAGTCAATGTACGACCCGGAACTGGTCGAGAAATTCGCCGCCACCTACGCGGAACTGCGCGCCAAGAAGGGGGTCACCTTGGAGCAGGCCCGCGAGAAGATGACCGACCCGTCCTATTTCGGCACGATGATGGTGCATCTGGGGCTGGCCGATGGCATGGTCTCGGGCGCGACCCACACCACCGCGAACACGATTCGTCCCGCCCTGGAGTTCATCAAGACCAAGCCGGGTCTCAAAACGGTGTCGGGTTCCTTCCTGATGTGCATGCCCGACCAGGTGCTGGTCTTCGCGGATTGTGCGGTAAACCCGAACCCGACCCCCGAGCAGCTGTGCGACATCGCCATCTCATCGGCGGCCACCGCCAAGGCCTTCGATATTGAGCCGCGGGTCGCGATGCTGTCCTACTCCACCGGCGATTCTGGCAAGGGTGAGGATGTCGATGCGGTGAAGGCCGCCGTCGAGTTGATCCGGGGAACCACCCCGGAGTTCGCCTTCGACGGGCCGATCCAGTTCGATGCCGCCATGGATCCCAAAGTCGGCGGGCAGAAGATGCCCGGTTCCCAAGTGGCTGGTCGTGCGTCGGTGTTCATCTTCCCTGACCTGAACACCGGCAACAACACCTACAAGGCAGTGCAGCGCACCGCCGGGGCGATCGCCGTCGGGCCGATGCTGCAAGGTTTGAACAAGCCGGTCAACGACCTGTCCCGCGGCGCCTTGGTGGCCGACATCGTCAACACCGTGGCGATCACCGCGATCCAGGCCCAAGGCTGAGATGGAGATCATCCGCGTCACCGACGGGGAGCAGATCGGACAGATCTTCGACGAGTTGATCTTCGTCAGCTTCCCACCCGATGAGCGGTGTACCCGCGAGGAGTTCGTTGAGGCGGTGGTGTGCGGGAGCCTGCAGGCCTTCGCCATCGCCGACGGCGATTCATGGGCCGCGGTGGTGACGATGGATGAGTATGGGGAACCGGAGATCCGCCAGCTGAGCTGGGTGGCCGTCGCCGAATCCCGGCGTGGCGAGGGCTTGGGTTCCCTGCTGCTGGAGTATGTCATCGACGAGATCCACCGTCAGGGGGCGCGTTTCCTGGTCGGCGAGGTGGAAGATCCCGCCTCGCCGACGGTCGATCCGCGTCATGGTGATCCAGCCGCCAGGGCGGCCTTCTACCGTCGCCATGGGGCCAAGGCGCTGCCCTTGCCCTACCAGCAGCCACCGTTGGGGCCCGAGCTAAATCCGGTGCCGTTGATGCTCATGGTCTTCTCCCGGGAGCCGGTCGATGAGATTCCGGTGCCACCACTGCGCCGCTTCCTGCATGCCAGCGTCGGGCACCACGAGCCCACCTGGGCGATGGTGGAACCGTGGCTGGCCGGTGAAACCATCACCACCGGGGAGGTAAGCACCGAGACCTTCCGCAGGGGCCGCTGATAGTCAGGTTCACCATAGTGAGCATCCGGTTCACTGGTAACCGGTGAGTTTGGCATCACGCATCGCCTCCAGCTCTCAACTCACCCACGACTCGTTTAACGGCGAACGTTCGCCACCGGCATGAACACTATCGGCTTCGACCGTAAGCCATCGACAAATTCGATCCTGACCGGCCTGTCTATCGGTGAACAGCCCAAGGGCAATGCCCCGACGTAGGCGCCCCTGATCGCGAGCTCTCGACATGTCATATCGATGAAATCCATGGGTCCCCAATGCGGTATGGAGATTCCCAATTCAGAAGGGGTGACGAGAACCGAGGAGCTACAGGTATCTAACGGTCCAGATTCAGCCAACCGCAAGCCAACATCGAATCGGAACAGATCAACTTGGGTGGGGTCACCGTAGACGACGCATATGAGATCGTCGACGGTCCCATCACACTTCGAGCATGCTACGCATCGCGCAACCTCACCTAAACAGTTAATGGAACCAACATAGGACAAACACTGCCAGTTCTCTCGAGCTCGAGACGAAACATGGTCTAGGCGCTCCAAAGAGCTCACCGAAACCGGGTTCTCCAACCACGATGAGGGAAGGCCCAACCACCGCTGGGAACGCAGGATCAGATCTCGAAGACCCCTGAAGCAGTAGAAACTCGCCGCATACTTGAGGGAACATCCCTCAAACAGGACCGAGTAGTAAGCGGACAACACCCGATAGCGCCACACGATTGATGTGAAACCCGCTCCAAATACCTGAGCGACCAACCTGCGGAAGTGTGGCACGCTGACGAAACACCGATCAGCAAGAGCTTGAACGTCAAGCTTCATACCGCGACAGACAAGGGCGTTCCTGAGCAAAGGAACTACAAGTTCGCAACACCGGTCCCGAGCATCCTGGCGTTCCGAGCACCAACTGTGCCCGCATGATGAACCACAATTGGAGGCGGTGAGGCCATGTTCATGCGTGCCTAGGCACACATTCGCGCGTCGTCCACCGCCACCAAGTAGGAAAAAAGACTCACATGAACGACCCATGACATGGTACTTCTCCATGTTCAACTCAGCGAACGGCATTCCCCACCTCCGAACCAACTCGATGCGCGGAGAAACCCGGTGATACGCTCGAAGCGTGAGTACCCCATCGCATCATCCCCCCAGATGGAGTCGTTCGCGACAAACGGATAGACTCGTTATTACCTGCCCTACAAGCCAACACACCCCCACAATCGAACAGTGGAGAGAACTCATCCACTTTGCCTTCGAGGCCGGCTTCAGTGGCATGAATTGCCAGTACGTCGGTCTCCTCTACCCCAAGTCCTTCCCGGGTGGACTCCTTGAACCCGGGCTCTTGTTCCAACAACCCGACTACGAGGCACTTCAAGCCGCCTTTACTATCAGAGTCGGCCACGTTTACAAGCTGACGCTGATTCCCGCTGGCTACTCCATGCAGAGACGAATCCAACCTAAGCGACCTCTCGAGATCAAGGACCACTTCGACAAGCTCGTCGGCGCGCATCTCGGTGACATCTACGTGAACCACCTACCCGAACCCTTCTATCTGCACTACATGGAAAGCCCAACCGCAACGCCCCAGCCACACGTGGACCTACTCGAAATTCGTCTTCCTGACGCCCTTGTCAGGGTGGCACCACCCGCCTGCGCGTCCTGATTCGGGCTCGTCGGTCATCATCACCAACGTTCGGGGGAGTCGCTTCAAAAGCCGCTCGGATCCGTTCGCGTTCAGAAGGGGTCAACGTGCGCACATCGCACCGACACCCCCTGAGGTTTGCCGACCCCATTTCAGGACTTGACCAGCAGTCATCAGTCAAAGCATTGATATTTGACAACTGCCATGACTCCGGCGTCCCCATCTCTGGATACCACCAAGATGCGGACGCACAAACCGTATCTGAGCGGATACGGTCGGACACTCGCACCTTGAAGAATGCCACCTCTCCGTTTCTCTCAATAACGGCCCACTCCCCTGAAGCTAGACCTCGGTCAGCAGCTACCTGCCGAGATACCTCAACGATTGGGTAGGGTTGCTTGTCTCGCAACGCTTCCACGTTTCGGAACTCAGAATTGAAATAGAAGGGTGAATGCCGCGAGGTAAGTATCAAAGGTGCGGAGGGGTTGAAGGACCCAGGATCCGAGAACTCCGGCAAGGAGGGGAAGCCCCACTTTTTCAATATTGATGGGGCAAAATGAAACCTCCCATCATGCGTCGGAAAGCCCTCGGTTTCATATTTGCAGTACCGCAGCGAGTTCGCCCAGTACTGGTCCCGTTGAAGCCGCATCCAATTCCGTCCCACCGGGGCAAGTCTGGCATCCAAAGACTGGGAGGGACTCTCCCAGAATCCCTTTAGACCTAAGCGCATAGCTAGTTCGGTAATGATCTCTTCATCCGATCGAGATTCTCCCATCGGGGACAATACCGCGTTCCGAGCTGCCACATAGTTCGCATGCTCAACGATCTGATCCCGCTCCACCCAGCTGGGAACTGGAAGCACCACATCAGCGTAATATGCAGTCGGCGTCAAGAACATGTCAGCAACCATCACGAAGCCAACCTTGCGCAATGCCCTTTCCACCTGCATCGAGTTCGCATAGCTGACCAAGAGGTTCGAGCCGAAAACGAGCAACGAACGCGGTGTGTATGGTTTTCCACTCAAAATGGCCTCAAACACGGTACTGGAATGGGCCCACCCAGACATGCCCAAGATTTGATGCGAACCCACAAGTCGATCTTTCTCGGCACCACCGGGCAGTAACTGCGAACCCGGCATCGTCCTGCGGCCGACAATTCCTGGGGGGTCCCACAACACGTCACCGCCCGGAACGTCTATGTTCCCACATAGCCCGGAAAGCATGACCAACAGACGAGCCGAGCTGAAGGAGTCTCTGCTCTGCTGAGCACCTGTCCCCATCTCGATCCCCGCAGAAGCCGCACCACCGTATAGGCGAACTGCCTCAAAAATATCCTCAGCCTCCAAGCCACACACGTCAGCGGTGCGATCCAAAGTCCATCCACGCGTATGCTCACGTAGCAACTCAGCATCGGTCGTATGGTTGGCGATAAAGTCCGCATCAATCAACCCAAGCTCAAATACCTGGTGGATGAGACCAAGGCCTAGGGCTGCATCAGTCCCAGGCCGTAGTTGAAGGTGCACCCGTGCCCGTCGGGCAACTGATGTCTCAACCGGGTCCACGACCACTAGCTGAGTCCCCCCAGCGATTGCATCAAGGAGTCGAATGCCAATGACCCCGTCACTATTGGTCATCGGCTTATTACTTCCCCACAACAGGACTACTTCAGGCTTACCCTCGTAGTCCACGAAAGTGAAGCCGCCCATCGTGAGAATGCCCGCCATCACACGTGGATAGAAGCATATGTCTGCAGGCCCCATCACGTTCGGAGTCCCGAGCGAGTTGGCAAATCGAAAGACCCACTCTTGGTAGTTTCGATCCGTGCCTTGAGCCAGGACAACGCTCCGTGGGCCTGCGGTGGCGACGTCATCGCGAATACGTTCTGTGACGATGGACAGCGCCTGATCCCACTCGATCTCTTCAAAGAAGCCCTCACCCCGTGGCCCGATTCTCCTCAGTGGACGTGTCAGTCTGTCTGGATGTCGCGCCAAGGCCGAGGCGGCCCTCCCCTTGGCACACAAAAAGCCGTGATTGTTAGGATTAGAAGGATCTCCTTGCACCCAGACCCGCTCATCCGCATCGTCACGGCGGAGAAGCACTCCGCATCCACCATGGCAACTTCGACAAATGGAGCGAATAGCATCTTCACACATCTCGCAACCTCTCCTGCTCAACCCACCCTGCACCGGTTATTCAAGGCCGCCGCGACAAAATGGTTAGCTCACGCGGGTTACAGGCTGCCGAATGATCATACGCAGCCGGGCCGGGAAATGCGGCGAGTATCGGACAGATAGATCTCATGATGCCAACCTTGGAAAGGAAGACCTCATAAAGCCGAGCCACCGCCGAGGTCTCCCCATCACAGGACCCAACGTGGAGGTACTGAACAGCCTCGTCCTCCGCAAAGACCTCAAATCTGAAAAGATTTCCCGCACTGAGCTTCTTTCGATCATCAGCAACCACTCTTGCCCGTTCAAACATGTCAAGTGCGATCCAGTCGGGCTGGACGATCATCCTCGTCACTCCCATGAATTTTTGTCCTCTCTGCGGAATGTTCTAAGGTCTTCTACACTCCACGTACCCTCCAACGGTCCCACGACGCGTACCCGATCAGGCTCCTTCTTCACCAAGGCACGGATAGCATAGGAGTAGATGTATAACTTCTCCACCACCGCTGCGCAGTCCTCGCTGATTTTCAGATTTCCCTTGCCGTAAGCAACGAGAAAGTTCATCGCGGGAACAACCGGGACCCACATATCGCGACCTGCAGAGTAGAGGTCTCGCCTTGCATGCCTGATATTATAATCACTCACTAGTCATCTATCTCCTCAAGAGTGGCAATCGTCCCGTCGATCCACTTAAGCTCCGCTTCGAGAACGGCAGCGGGATGGTCGAAGATAAGCCTTGCCACCAGGGGTACGTCTGGGTTCGTTCTCGCTCCAATGAGCCCCTCAAGACACTCGGCAACGTTGTTTCGCCGCTCCCGAAGAGCGAGCAAAACATCACTGCGATCCAGAAGCTCTAGATTCGCCATGCCGACAAGTACCGGAGCATGCACTAGCTTCACCTCTCTGAGCAGCCTCAGAGAGCCCTCTGCGCACATCTTTCGCCCTTCGTGCGTCAGCTTGAACTCACGCCGAGCCTTCTCCGCCGGGCTCTCTTTGTGGCTGACGATGAGTCCATGATCTTCAAGGCGACGGAGCACGTAATAGATTGACGAAGTACCCAAGGACGTCCAATTCCGAACACCTCTCGCACGAATCAGACGCTCCAACTCGTAGCCGTGGGTGGCGCCCTCAGCCAGCAGGCCCAAGACGAGCAACTCCGATGGCGACAACTCATGCATGGCGCATCATTCTAGCACTGGAATGCTTCGACGAGCCCGTTTCATTGAATATCGTAGTCGCTACGGCCTTCCCAGCAGGATCACTACACCCCTTCCCATCGCATGCTCGCGCGGCTATAGTGACACACATTCCATACTGGAATATGTGCTCATCTCATAGAACTTGACGCATGACGCTTGGCTGACCCTCGCCTCGGACAGACTGACTCACTTAGACCTTTCGTAGCATCCAGGAGATTGTTGGCAAAGCATCCGCTAACTGTCGTGCCCGGTTGGGCACCTTGTGAAAGGACGTGGCCATGGATGGGACAGTAGGACCGCAATGTGGGACGGACATGCAGCTTGCGCATGAAAGACTTCTCCTACCGTGGCGTCCCCGAGCGGGCGACCACTGCGAGACCACCATGATGGTCAATCTGCTGGCAGCTAGAGGAATAGACATCTCGGAACCCATGATGTTCGGTCTCGGCGAAGGCATCGATTTCCGATACTGGCAGTCGCCGTGCATAACATCCACGCCACCTATGATCACAGGGCGCACACACACCCTATCCATAGCCCGAGCAGCCAGCACCGCGCTCAACACAAGCCTTCACGAAGTGCAGTCGGCCACGCCCACGGATGGGCACGTAGAGTTGTCACGGCGAGTTGGTCGGAGCACGCCGGCAGGAGTCACCGTTGACATCTATCACTTGGATCACTTTGCCTCCCGTACACACTTCTCTGCACACTGTCTGACCGTTTGCGCCCTCAATGATGACGTCGCCTGGGTTGTAGACACTCAGCAGCAGGGAGGTTTGCAGCCTGTATCCATCAAGTCACTCAAGACGGCTCGAGCATCTACAGAGGGATTTGAACCCTCTCCTCATAAGGTACTATTCCTCACTGTCGATCCCCCTCTTTCAAGTCCTGACATGGTCACCGATAGGGCCTGGCGAGCAGCTCACAGAACCGCACGTCGCATGTTGGAGGGCAGGGAACGTGACGGTGGCCTATTCGGAATGCAACTCATGGCCAAACTCTGGGGTTCCCGGCCTATGGACTGGCCAATGATTGGAAGCCATGCATTCGAGATCGGACGTTTCTGGCGCTATGCAGGGACAGGGGGAGCCAACTTCAGGGCGATGTTCTACGCCTTCCTGACTGAACTGGCAGATCGGTCGGTCAGCCGCAGGCTGGAACGCATCCTCCCTCAATTTAACGTAATCCGAGCGAGGTGGGACGAGTTGATCGATGCGCTGATGGACACAAGGGACTCACTCGACCCAGTGTCCGCCACGGCTCTCCTCGCGGAAGGAATCGCTGACTTGGCGGCTCTCGAGGAGAGGGCATTCCAAGCACTCCATGACGCAACCCTCTCGGGCCCCTTGGGGCTGGATCGTCATCACATCCTCGGGTTGCATACCCCCCACTCCGTTGCCATGGCCTGCGAATCGGACAAGGACCATCTGACCCATGTCACTTACGAGGGCACCGTTGGCTCTTTGAGCGACGGCAACTTTCCCTTCCCCTTGGAAGACCTAAGCGCCATGCTGCGGGACGATAACCTCCAGCAAGAAATCCTACTGATCGACCCAAGGGATGACTCAGACGGAAGCCTGGCAGCAGCTTTACGTGATGCGGTTTTAACTCTGTGGGTATCGGATACTCCTCCAAGAAACCAAGAAAGCGAGCATGTGGAATCATCGGCACGCCACCGTCTCACACGATACCGCAGTTTCACGGCCACATGCCTGCCCTTCAGCGACGACCAGTTCACGGCGGTCATTTGCCTTGAACCTCTCACGGAGTCAGCGAACCCTGCATGCATGATTGCCGAAGTCAGCCGCATTCTCCGCCCCGGAGGATGCTTCCTGTTCATGGGTTCATCACAGCACTTCACAAGCGTATGCAACGGCGACCCACCTCTCGAAACTACCACTACCAGGTTCAGCCCAGATAACTCACCGTTAGTCACGATGCTCACCCTCGACGACAACGCTTGGCGGGCAACACTCACAGCGTCGTCCTTGGGCGTGGCAACGATTCGTGAGCACTCTCAATCCTGCACAGTGTTCGGCCGAAAAACCGAAAACCTACATTGCTAGTGATCCATTCATGCAACTCAAACATACTGTCATTCAAACGACTTACTACCACTTGAACACGAGAATCCGAGTAGATTGGAGGTAGACTCACAGTGAGTACCATCTCGCAGCAACCGTACTCAGGGGTTCATTGCGAAACGACTGCTTTCATGAACCTAGCCTTGAGTGCTGGAACCATGATCACCGAGCCGATGGCCTTCGGCCTTGGTCGAGGTTTGTCTTTCATTTTCTGGCATTCCAAGAAAATGCCCACACCGTTCTTAGGAGGACGCATCCAACCGGACCAGATTATACGCAACGCTGCGGCCGCCCTGGAAATCGGCCTGAACGAGGAACAAACCAGCTCATCCCGCAAGGCTGAGGCCTCATTGCGTCACCACCTCGCCGAAGGCAGAGTTGTCGCGTTGAAGCTTGACCGCTTCTACTTGGAATATACTAATGAGCACCATCATTTCCCCGCCCATTACGTTGCATGTTTGAGCTGCTCGGACGAGGATGTCGTGGTAGTGGAGACGGAACCATTGGGAATCAAGTCAACATCGACGGCCAGCGTCGCCCGTGCCCGAGCAGCAACCGGTGCCATGAGTTCCCGACATCTTGCTTTCACGATAGCGAGTCAGGATGACCACCCAGTAGTTCCGACGAGGGACTCCTGTAGAAGTGCCATACACCGAACAGCAACCGATTTCCTCAATCCCACCTTCGGCAATAGCGGCCATAAAGGCATCGCGAAAGCGGCTGGGCGCATCACTTCGTGGGCTGAGACCTTGGAAGATCCGGTAGCGACCGCCCACAGAGTGGGGGTATTCATGGAGCGGGGGGGCACCGGAGGAGGGATGTTCCGATCCTTGTGGGCAGACTTCTTGCGAGAGGCACATGCGCTCTGCCAGAACCGGGCGTACCTTCAAGCAGCCACCCAATATGATGAACTCGCGAGTACTTGGACTTCACTTGCGGACCTCCTGATGCACGCAACCCGTGCATCGATCGTCCATGATCTTGAGCGCGGCGGAGCCATGCTCGCAGAACTCGGACGACAGGAGAAGGAGACCATGGCCATGCTGGCTACAGCGACTCAATGACCACACCCGTCACACACTGCGACCTTCACAAGGCAAGTCTCGCATCACCAGCCCACACTCAGGCTACCTGACTGGGTCTCATGGACGAGTTCTATGACGGAGCCGTTGTCAATTCGTTGAAGGTGACCGTACGTGTGCCCAAGTTGATCCATAGGCTCAAAATGTAACGAACTCGTGCGATGTCCCAACACTGCCAAGAACTCGAGGAGGGGTCCCACTAACTCCGGGGCATCAACCTCCAGACCCGGATGGGACATGAGGCGCTTACGCTCCTCTTGTGGCCTTGCCATCCACGACGACGTCTCCCTGCATGCGAAGAACTCGAGCTGTCTTCCGTGATTATCGAGATTGATCCAATATCCTGACACCCCGTAGAAATGCGGCGCGATGTGCGACGGTCCCCAACGAACGTTGCCGATGCCCTCTCGCTCACTGATTGCCGAAACCGCTTCCTCCAATTCAGTATCGTGGCGGTACTCTCCGATATACGTGGCCCAGTGATGAATACCCTTCACCCCCAACGAAGGTGCCGAGACATCCCTTCCCAAAAAATCGCTCAACAGGTTGGATGGATCCAAATTGAAAACGGCTTCATCCGCCAACACGGATTCAATCTCAGTCATGCGCAGACTCACATTGATCTCCAATCTTTCTAGTATCGATGAAAACCCGCGCGGGCTACTCCTCGAGGGTCCTCAATAGTTCCGAGAGAAGCTCCGTCAAATAGGGGTTGCTCGTATCACGATCGTATTCCATTATGGTCCCCAGCAAGATATTCCGAATGCCGACTTTGACACTTGGAGCGACTGCCCCCATGGAGTTCAGGAGGTGCTCGGCTTGGACACAGGCACTCAGCGCCATCCGGGTCGCGGCGCGATTCAGCTTTCCGACATCCAATGCGCCGTCGATAACGATGTGCACCCGCCCGGGGAGCACAGGACGAAGAAAATCCGCCGTCTCACGATCATCCACAACGATTGCCCATGGACGCCCATCTGCAATCGCAAGATGCTGTGCAATTGGGCGGGCCCTCCGATAAGAACCACCGTTCACAACAGGCTTGGTAACCAAGCTGACAATTTCCGCTCGCGGATTACAGCTGACACAGGTGTAGACGACATCACCAACTTGTTCAGCAGGAACGCACAATAAGATGAGCTCGCATCCCCCGGCGAAGGCAGCCAACTCACTACTTGCATCAAGCCCCTGACTCTTCGCCCACTGTACAACGCCCTGATCTGCATCACAGTAAACGACCTGCTGTCGGGTCTCAGCAAGAACAGAACCGATCGATCGTCCAAGCCGACCGCAACCCACAATGCCGACTGTCCCATTCATTCAACGGCTCTCAAATGCTCAAGATTTAAGCTCCCCGGCTTCAGCATTTGGTCCATCGCCGCCATGATAGAGGACAGACTGACCGAACTTGCCCTGCACGGCACGGAAAACGCCTGGGAAACAGAATTCTCGACACTACGCAATGTTTTCTCGACTAACGCTCCTTCTTCAACCTGCACGCGAACCACCAGCTGATCGCCTTCCACCCCAGCTGCGTAGTACAGGCCCGTGCCGCGGGTGGAGAGAACTTGTTGCTCCACGGCAAGCTTGTTGAGACGTCGCCCGCCAACCGCGTAGCCCTCCGAGAGTCTTCCGTGATGCTGAATCGTTCTCCTTGGGCTTCCACACGCACACGACCCTGAGGGAGACACCGTGACTTCATCTCCGGTGCGATACCTGATCAGAGGCATTGCCTCGGTTGCGATCGAGGTCACCACCAATTCACCTGAACTACCATCTTTCACGGTCTGTCCGGTTTGCGGATCGATCACCTCAAAGATGTAGCGATCCTCAGTCAAGTGCAGTTGGCCAAGTTCGCACTGCAATCCCAAGGAGTTAGTCTCCGTGGCACCATAAGCGGTAGCCACATCGACGGACCACATCTTTCCGATCTTCGTCAGTTTCGCCGACGAGCACGTCTCGCCAACGTATAGCAGTGTTTTGAGCCCCACCCGTCGTGGGTCCTCCCCAATGTCCCTAATCATGTCGAAAATGCGTAGCGCGCGAGTTGGGGTACAAATCAAACCGGCCGGATGAACGTTGCACATCATCTGCGCAACTCGATCGATCGGACAGACCGAAGTCAGCGCACCCGTAGATACGACGGTGGCTCCAATTGCTTCCAAGGCGCGGTCCAAGTCGTACGAGGCGAAAGCCAACTCGTAGGGAATTGACACGAAAACCATGTCTGCAGGCCCAAATAGGTGTCCTACTGAAGCCTCAACAGCCACATTGCACAGAATCCAATCGCGGTAGGTAATGGCCGATGAGGTCGGCAGCCCTGTGGTACCTGTCGACTCACCATAACGGATGATCAGCGAGTCCTTTGCAGCCACAAATTGTGAGGGGTAACCACCGCGAAGATCCTCCTTGGTCGTGAAAGGGAGCTTCGACAACTCAGTCAAACTGGACACGTTCCGCGGACACGACGCCCAGTACGTGCTGTAGAAGGGAGAATTCGCTAACGTGTAGCTCAGTTGCGCATTAAGTTCCTTGAGCTGGTGGTCCTGCACTTCAGAGGCAGACAGAGCCTCGAACTCCCTCCATCTCTCACACGCTTCCAACCAAGTTTGGTACTGCTGATGTCGGATTTCACCCACAACTGCCTCCAAATCGGATCTGATCCTTGACCTTCGTGGACCTTGTCACAAATACGGTCTGCCATTCCTCCGGCACAACCTGTCGGCCGATGAAGCGCCTGAACTCCGCATCGTGGTCCAGCATAATCTCCATAACCTCATGAAAAGCGCCGGTGCCCCCGATACTCCCAAAAAGGCGCAAAGCCTTGGTCGTCACAAGATCCAGAGGAACCTTCGGCTGACGAAGCATCCCAACAGTGACGACAGTGCCGTGGAAGTCCGCTCGGACCAGCGCCTGCGCTAGTCCCTCGGAGGACCCTGTTGCATCAAAAATAAAGCCGAACTGGGCACACCGTTTCAATGAAAAGTAGGTGTCGCCAGGTTGGATCTCGATACCAGATTCGGTCCTGATTCCAGCCAAAATCTCCCGGCTCAATGCCAACCTCTCCGGGACCGTGTCGGCAACGGTGATGTCACGTACCCCAAATGATTGGAGAACCAAAACTGCCGCGAGACCAATGTGACCTGCTCCCACAACCAAGGCACCGTGCGCTGCCGCGAGATTCGCATGTGGAGCGACTGCCCGGTAAGCTACTGCGGTCGGTTCGCATATCGCTGCCAGCGCGCTAGGAAGAGCGTCTGGCACCGGATACAGATATCTCTCGGAAATATCAACGATCGAACGACTGAATCCATCGACAGTGATCCCGAATTTTTCTACGCTTCGGCACGTATTGGGATCGACCGAGCATTGTCGGCACTCACCACAATATCTTGAACAATCACCCGTCACGAGATCACCTTCTCGGAATGGGGATTGAGCGGGTGCGTGGATAACCCGTCCAGACCATTCGTGACCAAAGGTGATCGGATAGTGGTGGGGTCCTTGATAGGTTCCCTCGAACAGCTTGTGATCGCTACCGCACAGACTAACAAACTCGACAGCAACCCTGACGCTCTCCTGCCCTGGAGCAGTCTTAGCTGAGGGATCCTCGCGGAGAACCACGATCCCGGGTTTGAGGATCTCAAGACGTATATCTGACCCCCTTGAGATCTCACTCGGGATAGAACCTGGCTCTCGCGGAAGCAAGGCCTCAGAAGGAGTCCACTTCGGCCGTGTGGTTGCTAATCGATTCATTACACAATTCCCTCCATCAGGAGGGCATCAACAAGACCATCGACCTGACCCTCTGACATATGCAACTGGACAACGATACGCAAGTACCCTAACCTCTTAGCATAAGATGTAAATATCCCACGCCGCTCGAGCACTTTAACCGCATCCGAATCTGCCTTGAGCGCCACAACCATAAGCTCAGGGACATACGCAAGCGTCGCCCCTGCCTTACGCAACCGATCCACGAGATGGCTCCGGAGGGCCTTCAGCTGTTCAGCCATCCCGCGCAGTCCCTTCTCGCCCAAGTGGCCGAACAAGGCATACGTCGCCAAGATAGACCCACCTGAACGGGTACCAAGAAACGTCAAGTGCCTCGCTGTCCCTTGATAGTGGGACTCTGTCCTGAGCCCTTCGATCCATGTCCATTCTCTTGCCACGAGATGGCCCGAAGGAATCGGTGCAGAACCGAACTTGTGCGGATCGATCGCAATGGTGGTCACCCCATCATTTCTGAAGCCGATGTCCGGCAGCGCGCCACCCAAGTCCCTGAGGAAAGGAATCAACAGCCCTCCCGATGCCGCATCCACATGCAACGGAACTCCCTTCGATAGTGCAACCCTTGAAAGCCATTCAACGTCATCGACGGCCCCCGTTTCTGAGGAACCGGCTGTGGCTACGATGAGAGCCGTTCTTGGGCTGATCAGTTCCGAGACGGACTCTGGATCGACTTTCAGCGTGTCGATGTCTGACCACGCCAGGACTAGTTCGACCCCGAGGAGAACGGAGATTTTGTCGAAGCTGAAGTGCCCTCCGCGGCCAAGAATAACCTGTGGTCGCCCTTGTCCTCCTTTCCGTCTCCAGTTCTCAATCGCAGAGTGAACCGCGATGAGATTCGCTTCAGTGGCACCCGAGGTACACATCCCGACGGCCCGGGGTAAACCCATCAGCCCACCCAAGAAATTCGTAATCTCCGACTCGCATCGTGCGACACTCGGGAACAGGCGTCCGTCACCAGCATTCAGATGAAGATTGTCTGCCATCACTTGGGCGGCTAAGGGATGTGGACGAGTGCAGATGCTGTTAAAGATCGCGCCACCTTCGAAACTCACGTCGCTGGCTGTGATTTCACTAAGCGACGCCCATTCCACAGGCCGAGATGAGATGTCCATACCCATGTCACGAGTTCCGCTCATCAGTAAGGAAGGTGCAACGAGCGGTTTCGTCGACCAACCGATGCACCTCGTCAACGCTCATCCCGTGGCGAACCTGTAGCCGATGAGCGACTCGCACCAACCCCATCGGGTCAGCTGAGCCAAAGTGGAACCCAGTGTTAAGCATGAAGTGCTCAATCGAGAATTCATCAAGCATGCGTACCACTTCAGTGTCTGTTAACTTCCGTCGGACTCCGAACAGCGGATCAGATGCGGGTGACACGGCTACCCCCGCGGGACCAAATCCCAACGTGGCAAGAGGACGCCACTTGTCCGCATCCATATCCATGAAGCTGATTAACTCGGGATTGACACCCGACTTTTTGATCAACTCCAGGTAGGTGGGCAATGCTTCACTGTAGCACTTGGGATCCGGGGAAGTCTCGACGAGCACTGGCAGATCGAGTTCCTTCGCCAGGACGAGTTGACGAACGAAAACTTCGCGTTCCAAACTGCTCCCAGATCTGAGTGAGATCTCGCCCAATGCTCGAGCACGATCATGGTTCAACTGAACAGCCAATTCATCCAAGAGCCCATCCAAATCGACGGGCTCATCTGCAAGATCGCCCGGGTGCACGGACAACGCGACATAAGCGTCGATCCCATACACTGCCGCACGATGAACCTCATCATGCAATAGGCGTCTGCAGCGGGCTCGAAATGCCCTCCGGCTTGGATGAGGTTCACCAGACGTGCACGGAACCATTACGGTAGTGGTTCCTCCAAGAGCCATCCACTCGTAGTCATCGGCATTTCGGCCGTCTGAGTGCACATGATGGTCGAAGATGGGAATCGGCTCGAAGCCAACTCGTCTTCCATGTTCCAGTTGCGGTTCTGATGACATTAATCAAACCTCACCGGACGACCACAGACTGGAGGATTTCAAAACTTCGACGCAGGGCATCATCCAACCGATCTTCTTGGTTATAAAGTTCCACACTCAACCATCCCGACCAGCCCGCATCTGCCAATAGGTCGGCGAATGCTGTCCAATCGATGTCTCCGTCGCCCGGAATCTCATGATTGTGTACCCGTCCCTTGATGTCCTCGACTTGTATCACGGGGGACACATCCAAGTATTCCCGAACAGAGCTCAAATAGTCATTATCCACCACCCGTGTATGTCCCAAGTCCTGGGCGAGACGAAAGCGAGGATGTCCGATCTCCTCGATCAGATCAGCCACTTCGGCATTGCGTTGCAGGAAGAACCCAGGCTCGGGTTCCATGATCAAGGTCACCGTTTCGCTTAGTTCCAGCAACTGACCAAGCCCCTCCATTAACCATTCAAATGCAACACTTCTTGAAATTTCTGGGTTCAGGATTCCGGTGGCGAAATTTAAATTGGGAATCTGCAATTCCTCTGCAATCACTATTGCCCTCCGGAGCAATTCCAGCCTCTGCCTCCTTCCATCCGCCGATGGGGATACCAAGGAAGGCTCAAATCTTTGGGAACTCAACAGGTTGTCCGCGCCCGCAGCAAGTGAAGGAATTTTCAGCCCGAGGTCTCCCGCGACTCGCCGAAGCTCCACCAGATCCCTGGTCCGACACGAAAAAGGATCAAGATGGCTCGGATGTAACGACAACTCCACACCAGCGAAGCCAACATCGGCCACGCGTGTACAGGCCTCATTCAGGGGCATACTCCGTAGTCCATTTAGATTATACGCCAACTGGATCATGGTGTCTCCTTAGATACCGTTAGATGGTTGAGAGGCTCACGGTCAACAAACTTCAAGTGGGTGGAGCAGCATCTATGACTACGTGCCACCGGTCTAGGCCCTCCTGCTACACTGAAGTACCTCGAGAAGTAGAGAGTGCGGCACGGTCACCTCGACCTCACCATTTACCTCATGCACGGTTCCGACCTTCTCCACAAAGACCATCCGAGCATCGCAACTACCACGACGCTTGTTGTCAGTACGCACAATGTCGGTAATAGCATCAGGGGCACAATTTGCGGGCACATCAATGGGGCAACCGAGTCCCTTGCCGAGGATTTCTTCCTGACGAGGAAGAACGTCGTCATCAGTTATTCCTAGCCGGGAACCAATCTTGGCCGCTGCGCACATACCGACCCCCACCGCCATTCCATGCAGCAACTGTCCATCCATCAAGAACTCCACTGCGTGACCGACAGTATGCCCGTATTCCAAGACCATGCATCGCTCCCGCTCACCGGGATCCTTGTCAAGAATCTGGGCCTTCGAGGAGATGAGGTCCGCACAAAAGCCAACTGGATCATCTCGCACGCACGAAAGATCCGGCGTTAGAACCAACTCAAGATGGTCGAACCAGCCTGCATCGTTAATAAGCCCGTTCTTGACAGCTTCCACTACCCCGCTTCGCCACTGTTCAATGGGTTCAGTCTGCAAGTACGCAGTGTCCCCCCAAACAAAGATCGGTGCATGATATACACCGAACTGGTTCTTTCCCTGACCCCCATTCACTGCCTGCTTATTACTAAGAACCCCGTCGGTTAGGTTGAGTAACGTCGTAGGGACTTCCACAAAATCAACGCCCCGATACAAGAGTGCAGCTGCGAGGCCAGTCACGTTGCTCACGACCCCACCACCAATTCCGACGATGACGGAACTCTTCGTGCATCCAGACTGCACCAGGGCCTCTAATAGCCCCTGTAGGGTTCTCCAGTTCTTGTTCGGCTCCCCCTCGGGTATGAGCATGACAGGTGCAACCGAGACTCCCCCATCAGTGAGCAGCGAATGGAGGCGATCCGCGATACCACGCAGCTTCTCCGACGTCACAAGGAAGACCCGGTCGTGCTCGTACTCCATGAGTCTCTTAGGAAATAATTCTGCCACACCGCACCCCAGCCAGAGGTCCACTGCTGGGTCGCAAGCCGTGCTCAGCCGACGTAGCGCGGAGACTGTAACATTTGTCATTGTTTAATCACCTTCTCGACGTATCCTTCCAAGTCATGCGTCCCGCTTCCGCTCACGCAGATCACAATGACCCTGGCCTCCCCAGCGCGCTTTGCCTCCAAAGCTTCTTCGATGCCGGCAAGCAGCGCATGACACGACTCCGGAGCAATCAGTATCTGTTCCGCCATCAGCAGTGCATGACCAGCTGCGAAGATGTCCTTTTCCTCGTAGGCGCGAGCCTCGAGAAGGTCGGCATGGTGTACGACTCCAACGATTGGCGACCCACTGTGCTGACGAAGCCCGCCCACATGTGTTGGGGGCAGCTCATAGTCTCTGCCCAGCGTGTACGACTTGACCATAGGCGTGTTGCAACCCAGGTCTGAATAATCGTACTCATAGCGCCCCTTGGTGAGCCGAGGCGAAGTTGCAGCCTCAGCGGCCACGAATCGAAGATCATCTCCCCGAGCTGCCTTGTCATCGAAAAATGGTGCCATAAAGCCAACCAGATTACTCCCTCCCCCAACACATGCGATCAAAACGTCAGGACTCACCCCCAATGCGGCAAGCTGCGCCTTCGTCTCCAATCCGATGACTGACTGGTGAATGAGAACATGCGGAACATTACTGCCAGAAATGTACCTGGTTTCAGGATGTCCCGCAGCATATTCCACTGCCTCACCTATGGCGAGACCCAAGGAACCGTTGACCATGGTTGGGTCTGAGCCGACCCTCCTGCCGAGCTCGGTGACAGAACTAGGGGAAGACTCCACACGGGCACCGAGGAGCTCGAGGAGTGCGTGACGACTCGCTTTCTGACGCGCAGAAATCGCCGCCCAAAAGATGGTCGGATGGAGCCCGAGGCGCGCGCAAGCGAAAGCCACCGCATGGCCCCACTGCCCCGCACCAGTTTCGGTAACCAGCCGCTCAGCGCCCTCCTCCTTGGCTGCCCGGACCTGAGCCATGGCTGAGTTCAGCTTGAAAGCACCTGTGGGCAGCGTGTCCTCCCGCTTCAAATAGATCTGGGCTGGGGTACCCAACCGCCTCTCCAGTGCACGAGCTCGGGTCAAGGGCGTGGGTCGACCAATGTTCGCCAAGTCCTCGCGTACAGCCTCAGGGATTGGGATGAGGGAGTTGGTATCCGCATCCAGGGCCAGCATCGATTGGAGACGGATCCGTCGCTGAAGCTTCATACGATACTGATCCTCGGAATCGTCAACCACCGGTGGAAGAGGTTCCGGGAGGCTCGGAATCGGGTTCAACCAATGGGTGGGCACTCCCGGCTCACCCACAGGAACCTGCGCTGGCGCCCACACGTTGTTGGATGGTGTACTCACTTGTGGTGCTCCTACCCTTTCGATACACAACTAGCATCGGCCGATACACAACCAGCATCGGCTTTCGCCGCGTCCAGCTTGCTTACCCGAACACTCCCGAAGCTGCACGATGAAGGTTCAGTCCCGCAACCCTGACGAGCAGACTTGCTAATTCTGAACAGTTCACGAGAGTTCGATCTTGCTTGACGCTCGCGATGAGCAACTTGGTGAGTCTCCGTTGATCTGCGATGTGCTCCTCTGTGAAATGATCATAAAACTGGTGCCATGGATACGAAGCGCAGCCATCGACGCCATTCCGATCGCTTAGGCATGCCGCGCGAGTTCGCGTCGATACGCTTGGCGTTATCGGGCGACACCTCGAGGAGTTCTTAAGATGATCGTGCTTGGATACAACGGATTCGCGAAGGCGGCGGATGTTTTTAGCCGTCTTTATGGCGCAACCGGGATCGACCGGAACCTGATCTACGGACACGACTCGTCTGCCGCCTTGGTCGTGGACGGAGAACTCGTCGCGGCCGCAGAAGAAGAGCGCTTCAACAGGCAGAAGCGAACCTCCGCGTTTCCGAGGCAGGCCATTACGTGGTGTCTAAAGCATGCTGGTCTTTCCTTAAACCAGGTCGACATGTTCGCCTTTGCGTGGCAGTTTGCGGACGACGTTATCGACAGAATGATCCACGAAATTGCCGACGATTCGACCTCAACTGCAGGATCCAAGTTAAGTCGGTTGGCACGGCTGGTGGAAACCCACGAGAAGCTGTTGAGCCCGGACGCAAGAGTCAGGGATTTTATGGAAAAAACAGGGTTTTCACTTCCGCCAGATCGCCTAATGCTGGTGCCTCATCATCTTTGCCATCTTATGACAGGACACGTGTTGCACGGATGCGAAGATTCAGCCTTTTTAATTAGCGATGGTCGAGCTGAATGGCTTTCCTCCATCATGGGGCAGATCGTAGACGGTCAGGTGCAGATATTTGATGATACATCAGTGGACTTCAGAAACTCGCTGGCCGTACTATACTCTATTGTCACTCGATACTTGGGGTTCACTCCAAACAATGACGAGTACAAGGTGATGGGGTTGGCTGCCTACGGCGATCCACCTCACCCAAACCCTCTTTTGGGTGAGGTGCTAAAAGTAAGAAGTGATGGCACCTATACCACCCCTTTCGCAGCACACGAGGTGGCCTCATACTACGAGTTATTTGACAGGATATTCGGTGGTCAAGAAGGAGCGAGAGAGTCATTTTCGTACCGAGTACGTGTTGCCGCCGCTGCTCAAGATCTTGTTGAGCAAGTGACACATCATCAAGTGAAAATATTGCAGGGTAGAGCGAGTTTATCCAACTTGATTTTTGAAGGCGGACTCGCATTAAATTGCGTGAACAACACACGTATCCTTGAAAAATCATCATACAAAGATGTTCATGTCAGTTTTGGCGCGAGCGACGTGGGAGTTTCACTAGGAGCTGCCTTTTATGCATGCAACGCATTGGGGGAACCAGTGCACGCATCTACTTCTCCCTACTTGGGCCCCAGCTACCAGCCTTACGAGATTGATCAGGCATTGATTCGTCATGCATCTGCCATTGAATGGCGCCATATGGAGAACGTCGTTGAAGAGACCGTTAACCTCCTCGAGAAGGAAGTCATCATTGCATGGTTTCAAGGGCGCATGGAATTCGGCCCACGGGCCTTAGGGAATCGAAGCATCATTGCGAATCCGAGTTTTCCCGATATCAAGGACACCATCAACAGAAAAGTCAAGCACCGGGAACCCTTTCGACCATTCGCTCCAATCGTCCTCGAGACACGTGCGCCTGAGGTATTTGACATGGGGAAGAAGGTTCGTTCTCCGTACATGACGTTCGTCGTACCAGTCCGGAAGAAGTATCAGAAGGCGATTCAAGGTGCATGCCACGTGGACATGACCTCACGAGTTCAGACCGTCTCTCCCAAGGACAATCCGCTCTTAGCCGCCTTGCTCCAGGAGTTCAACTCTCGGACTGGCATACCATGCCTGATAAACACCTCCTTCAATATCGCCGGAGAACCCATCGTCTGCTCACCCGACGACGCGATCCTGTGCTTCCTCAGCACTGAACTCGACTATTTAGTGCTGTCCGACATACTGGTATGGCGTTCCTCTGGAGCCTGACGGAGCCAACCAACAGGTGCCATTAACGGGATGCCGCCATGCACCACTTATCTGGGGCGCTGCGCAACATCCTGTTCAGCAGCTCCCGGTTCCGAAAGTATCAGACCTGAACGCTATGCGCCAGGCCGGTAGGTGACCAAGCTCATCATCGGTGACCTCACCCGTTCGCCGAAGGCCAAACTGGTCGACACCACCACCGCGTGACACCATTACAGCAGCCCGGAACGTAAAAGTATACCAAGTGAAAGCCGAGCCGTCTGGCACCCATCCCATTTGCGGCAGGCTGGATTACTAATCGAGCTCCGCGATTTATTGCTACCAAAAAAGACTGTCACCGCGAAAGGGATCTTCCTGCACAGGCGAAATAGCTGGTTAGGTTGAAAGACCACGTCACCAACATCAACTCCTAAATGATGCTGCCCTAACAAATCATAGATTCCTACCAGAACCTATGATGCGTCAAACAATCCTTCCATATCTCCAAACACAACCTACAAACCCAACTAATCTTCCACCACCAGCTTGAGGCCATACAAGCTACATTTAGTCATCGTTTCTGAGGTCAGCACCGATTCTTACCCACGACAAGACCATCATTCTCTAACGTTCCCCATCGCCAACCGCGTTCATTGTGAATCATAGCCTCTTCAAACCATCTTCAAACCATCCAAGGCCCGGCTTTCGATCTCCACCGCCTGGCCCACCCTGCTCACGACCAGCCCAGCAAGGCGTTCAACTGCCGAGTGCTCGACCCCAACTTCCCCAATCGCCAACAGTGCTTGACCAAGTTCGCTCCACAGCTCTCCGCTGGCATGGAAATACTCAGCTCCAGTCGCGTAGCGGTCATCTCCAGTCTCCTCGGCGAGCCGCCATAAGTAGCGTTCCATGATCGGGCGGTAAAGGCCACCGCCAGTTCCAAATGTCTCTATGGCGCGACCCAGGTGGAGTAGTTGCCGCTCAAGGGCATCAACTACTACAACGTCGCCGCGAGCATCGACATCCTCTACTTGCTCGCCAGTCTTCTGAGCCGGCCAAGCTCTCGCCGCCTTTATCAACTGACGCATCCCCGGGATACCAAAGTTTCGACTACCTGAACGAAGGACGTCTCGACAAAGATTCCTCACAGATACTGGGCCTATCGCCGCTAGCCTGACAGCGCGTCTTGGCATACTAAACGTATATGCTCGGTTTTCCGGATTTAGCGGAGCAGCACTGCGGCTGGACCGCGCGGTCTGGAGATTGCCACTAGTAACTTTCTGCAAGCTGTCGAAGGCGCTGTCAGAAATCACAAAATCATCGCCATCCCTACTGACAATATTGATCACATATCCCCCAAACGAGCTTTGCCCTTTAAGCCCCCAATAAGGCAACAAGCCAAGGTCAACGCGGATCAACACCGCTAAGTGCTTTTCCAAGAGACCCGCCAAACCATCGGTCGTGCGGGGAGCGTGGGATGTTGTCTCCACCCCCATCAAACGCATTGCTTTGAAGGGAAGTATCCCCTGCTTCCCGACGACCGTGTCCGGCGCACTCCCAGGAGCTGGGAAAAATGTGAAGCCAAACCCGCCATCAAGCCCGAAAACGACATCCTCGTCAATATCAAGACCATACGTCCAGAGAATTCTCGCTTGGCAAGCTGATTCGCAATGGATTCCGCGACGATGTTCATAACGTCGCACTTTCGGCTTACTCATGATCCTCTCACTTTCTCCAAAACATGATACACTACCTTTTGTTCTTACAGCAGCTTTTAATAACATATAAAAATACCTTAATACCTTTAAATATCCCTCTAAAAATTTTTAGTCACGGACCAGATAACATCATTTGGATGAAATTTATCAACTACCCGACATAGCCATCCACAGCCCTTTCTTGCGTAGCAGTCTTGAGTATTAATCAACTCCATGTAGTTGGCCAAACACGCTCCAAAGACAAATCAAATGCCACAGCACACACCTTGCGACAAACAAACTTAGCTAAGCTCACATTAGCAGTCCGATGGACCTATGGGAACATAGAGCTACCCCAATCACTCGTCTCTGGTATGAGGTGCATATGACCAGTAAAAATTGGAAGAGAAGCTTCCTACACAGATCATCGCATTGTGTCCAGTTTGGCATGTAGGTCTTAAGCCACGGACAACTGACCTCCAAAATCTATCATTAAGATCTCGTCCACTATCCGATGCAACAGAGCAAAAACCATCACACCCGTCACAATATTTTCTAGAATCTAAAATTTGCTGCGCAATAAGTAACCTTTCCTCTACATCAGCCTGAATCACATCCTCACCATCTAATTGACGAAGCAATTCGACTACCCTCCTGTTCGACAAGCTCCAGAATACCACTATTTTCCAGAAACATCGCTGTTATTTGGCAACGAATTCATGATCTGTTTCATTCTTAAAAAGCCACGCGCATGGGGCACGAGAGTGACAATTACTAGCCTATTCATGTAAGTCCTCTCGACTGCCCCAAAATTTGGAGATTCGACTTCGTTCGATAAGCACGCACCAACCTAGGCTTTCCACTCATAGTCCGCCCGTACTCTCTCCGCATCTCCAGAACGGCCTGATCAGACAGATTCGCACGTTCAGACAAAGACTGACCACGCAAGCCCCACCACAGATACCAATTCTTATGATTCAAGTATCTCTCGCGTACCAGTTCCAGAATTTTTGCTTCCTTTCTAATCTCAGGTTCAACATAGTATGCAGGGGTAAAAACACTTTGTCCCGATTCCAAAATTCCCGCCTCAACTGCTTGCCGATAAAGTTTCGTTCCACTTAGTATTCGAATTCCTAAATTCGCGTATATCTGAGATGGATTCAAAAATCTCTCCGAAATGTCGAGAGATTCTCGAAGGGCAGCAACCGTCTCTCCTGGACCACCAAGGAAGACGCAGTGCGTGTGCTCGATGGGACTATTGGTCAAGTACTGATCAACTTGTACCACCTTGCTCATGTCAAACCCCTTGTTGAGATTACTGAGCGCTTCATCCGTGAACGCGTCCGTCCCAAGATCGACACGAATGCAACCAGCCGCAGCCATGACATCCAGCAGCTCCGGAGTGACTGTGTTGGGGCTCAATTGGCAATACCAAGGAACGTCTAGATCTTTTCGGATCATCTCTTCACAGATCTGGAAAGCATAGTCTGGTGGAGAATTGAAGGTGGCATCCACGAGCTCGAATTCTTTCACCGCAGGATTCTCGACCACCGCCCGCCTGATCTCTGAGACTACTTCTTCCGGAGCCCGGTATCGTATCTTCTTTCCCTCGGTCTTCCGAATGATGCAGTACGAGCACGTAAGATTGCATCCTCGTTTTGTTTGGAGGGTCTCAATCGCTGGTTGGCTCTCACGCGTAAGATCAGAAATAGCCGACACTTCTGTCCTAAAATACCGGCGATCATACACCGAGCGATCAGGTACCAGCGTCCGCTCATTAAAAGAAAATTCTGGGTGATTTTGAACGTAGTTACCGTCACAATCGACGTAGCATAGACCGGGGACCGTTGACAGATCTCCTTCCTTCTGTAGACGGTCTATCAACATGACGATCGAACTTTCACCGGCACCACACACGCCAAAGTCTGGTCGCGCATACTCAAAAAATGCCATCGGTTCGACAGAGAATCCGGTCCCACCAATAACCACTTTGGCGCTAGAGTACTTTTTCACGCACATGACAATCTTCTCTATCAAGGGCGCAAAAAATATAGGATCTACGTACGTGAGATTGTCAAGATTTCTGACAGCTATGCCAACGACATCAAACTGTTCCTCGGCAAGACACTTCCGCACTGCTTGGATCTCACGAGCTTCCCACAATAGATCCAGCACTCGAACCTCATGCCCTGCCTGCTTCAAAGCAGCACTGATGTACGCCATCCCGATAGGTAGCGCGGGCCTAGGAACCCTGATCTTGTTCGTAGATATCAGAAGCACCTTCATGACTGCTTCGAGCTCCTTTCAAATCTTATCATCAGCACGGTGTGGGTTACCTTACAGTCTTCTACAAAGGCGCGTCAGTCCTCAGGGACGCCTTGGAGTAGTAACGCCTCATCCGCTCGAAATCAATGTCAACATGGACAGTTCCCTCCTCTTCATCGAGGACAGCGAATCTTTCCTCCCCATCCATAAAATCGCAGCGTTCCCAGTCCAGGTACAGGGGATCCGCCACAATCTGCGTTCGCCCCATATAGCTGAAACCCGCGTAAAGGTTAGTGCCCACACCCGATGCAAAAACGAATAAACATTCAGCGTCCATTGCCCTGACGAGAATCCGCGCTTCAGCTACGTATGCATACGTAGCCGGAATGAGCGCCGAACATACAATAATGTCAACATCTGCCCTTAGATGGGCAGCAGCACAATCCGAAAAGTTGAGATCATAACCTTGCATGAGTCCCACTCTTCCCATCGGCAAATCAAAATGGGGATAGCTCTCCCCGGCAGAAATATATCGACGTTCAAGTTCATGCAGGTGCACCCGACGATAGACGCCGACCAGCCCATCTACTGGTGCTACTATTACAGAAGTGCTGTAAAATTCGCCACCGTCCGCCCGTTCGAGAAGACCCGCTACAAGATGAATGTCCAGCTCTCGAGCCAAGCCGTGCAACCATTCCGTGTCAGGTCCAGGAATGGCGCTGGCGACGCTAGACACTTCCAAAATATCACCGGAAGTGAGGATCGCTTCCGGTAGGCAGATGAGTTTAGCTCCTTCTCCTGCCGCCCGTCTAATTGCCTTCTCAGCTCGACGTTTGTTGGCGGCTTTCCGCCCGATCCGAGATTCTAGTTGAACCGCAGCAATTCGTTGCTCTGTCACGGCAGCCTCACCCATTCAAAGGACGCGAAGACATTATCAGACCTAAATCTTCCTCAATAACATACCAATCATCCAATCCCGCTTCCAAAAGAAGGGCTTTTGCCTCCGCCTTCGTGTAGGCAGCTTGAAGTTGACGCATAAAGTGGTCACCGCTTTCCTTAACAAATTGAAGAATAAACGTTATAAACCCCTCGTCAGCATGTCGATTCGAGTCACATAGTACGACCGTCCCATTTGGGCGGCAGATTCTCGACGCCTCCTTCAGAGTTTCGACGGGATGCTTCCATCTATGCATGGAGGAGAATGAAAACACTATGTCCGCACAACTATCTGGAACGGGAAGCCTATGAAGGCTAGACTTCTCAACTTCCATGTCCACTTCTGCATTTGCCCAGATGGCCAAAGCAAGATTCTCTTCAGCCACTTCGATCAGCTCGGCAACCTCGTCAAATCCGGTCACTTGCGCTCGCGGAAGACGTCCAGCAATGTGCAGGCCGAGCAATGCCGTGTTGCAGCCGAGCTCAATCATCTCGAGAGGCTCTTGACCGACGAGGTCTAAGATGCGCTCAGCTGGGGCACGAAACGCCATAAGCGCTGATTTGCGCATTCCAAGATCATACGATCGTGCTGTGACCAAGTCTGGGAATGGCTGGGTCAAGGGGACCCGGTCGACCAGATCCAGAAGTCTATGCTCGCTCATCGCATGTGCTCCTTGTTCTCGTGCCTCGCAACTTTCGTACTCAGACTCGCCGCTCTCCCCTTGAGCAATCTGTCGTTAGCCGTAGGAAAGGATATTTTATTCAACTTGAGCGGCTGTAGGTCTTCTTGAATAAGCAATGATATACCTGAGCCTAGATGCTGTGGACATCGTCGAGGCTCCCTTAAATAAAAAAATCTACATGTGCTATCAAAGTAAAACCATCCAGCATCATGCTTTTGAATGTCAGGTTCATTGAACCACCAATATTTTCTGCCCCATCCAGTATCCCGTTCCGGACATTCCTTCCGATAAGAGATACTGATGATCTTAACCAAAATGCTCATCGTTACTCGCTTCCGTCACGTTGCACCAGTTGCGCAATCACATCAGCCAAAGAGGGAGTGCTTAGCTTCGCCAGTCGCAAAGTGAGACCATCCAAGCTTGCAGCACTCACAAGATCGGTGAGCGCGTATCGATCATGGGGATTTATCAGCTCCACCAAGACACCATCATCCGTGGCACATACTCGACGAACTGAGGTCTTAAGTGAAGGAAGGTTGGCCGCCCATCTCTGCAGAGCGCCAATCTCCTCGTGCGTGTTTGCTTCGAGGATGAGTGAAGCCGGTGCATCGCCCGCCAACAGATGTGTCAAGGAAGTACCCAGGATCTGCCGTCCTTGATGCAAGACAGTCACCGAATCCGCCAAGGCCTCCAGTTCGCTTTTGTGATGACTCGCGAAAACGATAGCCACGCCTTCTTTTTTCAGCTCCCCCAGCAACCCCAACACTGTTTCTTGAGCGGTCGGGTCAAGACCAGCCGTCGGTTCGTCAAGCACAAGCAGATCCGGTTGATGAGCGACTGCGCAGATGATGTGCAGCTTGCGCTGGTTACCGCCAGAAAGGGTTCTGACCTCTTGGTCCTCAAATTGCACGAGCCCAGCACGATGGACAAGCTCAGTATAGCGCTTCAAGGCCGCGCGCCGGAGCCTCAGCTGATGCTGAAGATAGGTCCGGACAGAAACGCCGTCTGGAAGCTCCTTTGACTGCTGCACGTAGCCCAAATGCTGACTTACACGTCCCCAATTCCTGGGAGACTCTCCACATATGCGGATCTGGCCCTCAGAAGGGGCGAGGAGTCCGGCAACCAGTCGGATAAGGGTCGTTTTCCCTGCGCCATTGGTTCCCACCACAGCGAGAGCCTGACCACTTTCGACTGCCAGTGAGATGTCCCTGAGTGTGAAGGCATCGCTCACTCTGTAACCCAATCCCTGGATCCAGAGAGTAGCGTCGTGCTCGCTATGTCGGCTTCGTCCTCTAAACACGGCCAATACTCCTCCGGAACGTGTACGCAGCCACTGCCACGGCAGCAATTCCGTAAAAGACTGCTACGATCAACGTCAACATACTTGGGGAGGGACCCTGCCCCAGCGCCGCGCGAAAAATTTCAACATGAGCGGACAATGGGAGCCGCGCCATAATCTCTCCTACCCAGTCTAAATTTGTCAAAGGGTAAAAAATTCCTGCAAAGTACATGATTGGTATCACAATAATGTTGATGACTGCGGGAAATGATATCTCATTCGTGAAACACGCCACAAACGTCCCCAGACCAGCAAAAAAGAAAGATCCAGAGAACAACGCTAGAAACAGCAGAGGCCAAGAAGACACTCGCGCCTCAAAAAACAAGATTCCAATTATGAACACAGTCACAAACTGAAGCAAGCACTTGAAAAGAACGCCAATGAGTCGAGCGACTAAAAACCCTGAATACGACAGAGGAGAAAGAATCAGATCTTCAATTGTGCGTCGACTCCGATCGATGATGATCGTGTATCCAATGGTGTAAGTGCAGGCAAACATCACGCCGCACGCAAGAATCCCCGGGAAAACGAAGCCAAAGAAACTAGAAGCATCTCCTGTTGGACTGTTCATCTGTCGAGTAGCGGCTCCAAACGAGAGTACCATTGATACACTTGTAAGGAATGTCGACACAGTGAAAAGCTTATTCGCGAAAAACTGTCGAATGTCCAGAACCACAAGTTCGAAAACGTCCTGGATCCATCTTGTGACTGCCAAATTTTTCTTTGGTTCCTCCAAGTACCTCGTCATGACCGCCCCCTATGAATCGTCTTCCAAAGCGTTTGCGTATCAGTCCGAAACGGGGTCTTATCCCTAGTCTTGCGCTGCATTTTCAACGAGATCTCAGCGTGCACCAGGGCCTCCCAGGACTCAGGTCCTGCGTCCGCCAAGACGTCTGCGTCGGACGCACCCGCAGCATCCCAGACAAGACCATCCACGATCATGCTTCGTCCAAAATAAGGCATCCGTAGAAATCGATTGCTACCAACTGAATCACAGAATACAATGGTGCACGCATTATCTGCCGCACGAGCACGGACGATCGAAGGAACGGCATGAGAATATGGCGCGAAAAGATTGGCCACGGTTACAATGATATCCGTCGAATCTAGGAGGTAGTGCCTGCTTGCCTCAGGGTATCTGATATCATTTCCGACTAATAGCCCGATTCTTCCTAGGTCGGTGTCAATCGCCGGGGTCACCGACCCAGTCGATATGTAGTCGGCCTCGCCCGCCCATGTGCAGGTTCGTCGATACCAGCCCGCTATTTCACCACTCGGAGTCACGAGCGCTGCAGCATCGAACACGTCGCGATCTTCGTTGAGAAGTACCCCGGCTACGATGTACATCCCTAAACTTCGGGCCTGCTGTGCAAGAAACTCAGCTATCGGTCCGTCCGCTGCTGTGGAATCTTGGCGAACGGAAGGGAGGTTCATTCCCGTCGCGAAGGCTGCTGGCAAACAAGCCAGATTCACACCACGTTCAGCAGCCGAACGTAGCATTGCCACTGCAGTTCTAAGATTTTCGTCACGTGAACCGGGTCGCGACTCCATCTGAAGAGCCGCGAGTCGAATTTTTCTTCCACGTATGATGCTCACCGTTTCTCCAATTCAGAATGCGAGTATAAAACTGTGTCGCTAACTCGATGCCGTGTCTGGGACACGTAGCATGACTGGTTCAAAACGACGAGAGTTTTTCTGATGCGAGAGTTTACCTGATGCCTGGAATTCACTGTGCACATCAAGCCTCCACCTCACAATCACACTTTTGCATGCCGATTCGCTCATCACCCGAAAAGTCTACCTCAGTGAGCGTGCGATAGAGACTAGGGCGTCTGGACCACAATCCGAACCACATCGTCTGTTGGAACTGCAGATCTGGTTCGCGAACCCTTACGATGGTGTCCCTGCTCCAGTCGCCCTCTACCACTGCATCCTCTTCTTCAAGACGGCCCACGAAACCCTCGGGCATAGCAATAGAGCTCCCGCCCAAGGCGCCACATCCCAATGAGCCAGCAAACGCGATTCCCACTGTGTTGATGGTAGCAATCCCCCAGATGGCGGCCACCTGTGCAGCCCTCCTGCTCCCGGTGATAGCGCCTGAGACCAAGAGCAACTCTGCTCCCTTGAGGCACTGGATTCGGACGGGCTCGATTAGCCAAAAGTCGGGCCCGAGCACGAGCCCCAAGGATCCAAGAGGGGACTCAACAATGGGAAAATCGTCTCCGGTCGCAGTTGAGCCGTCTGAAAGGATCTCACGCTCCACGCGGGCAAGCTCCCTTCCATCTGGTCCTAACAAGCGGGCCACTTGTATTCGGATACCCCGGGAGCGTTCCTCGGGCCAAGATCCCGTATAGACATATAACCGCTCAGAACGGGCATAGTTAGAAAGCAATTCAAGCCACCTGCGACTCAATAACGACGACGGAATCTCTGGGTTCCCAAACCCCGTGAATACCGCCTCCGGTAGGACGACGACTCCATCACAACTCCCCCTGATCTTCGACAAGGATCGGATAACCGCCCGCTCATTGGCCCTACAGTCCCAACCGCTACGTACTTGCGGAATTATGATTCTCATTTCTTTCTCCTCCCACCCATCTCCGGAACCTCGCGCGTATCCGACATCGACGGTGCCCCAATGTTCATCTGCAACTCCGCAGTGAGATCTCGTCTAATGCCAACGTATGGGTCAAGAAGCGGTTGATAGGCTTGCGGGCGACGTTGTGCGATCCAAGAGCGTGCATCACAGTCGTTCAGGCGTTCTAGATCCAAATCGACCAAAAGAGTCTGAGTCCCGTCGGAGCCAGCTCGAGCAATCACAGTGCCGTTAGGATCCGCCACAAGACTTGTGCCTGCAAAACGGACCTCAACCTTGCGTTCTCCGCGCCTGCCTTGAACGCGACCAACTGAACTGGCGTAGACGAGATACACGCCGTTCATATATGCCGCAGTACTCAGTGCATTCACCATGAGACTCTGGTTTTGGATCAAGGTTCCACCAGGTACAAATATAATCCTTGCGTGCGCCAGTGCGAAGACACGAATTACCTCTGGGATCCAGAAGTCCGAGCACACAGCCACCCCAATGCGTCCTAGCCCCGTGTCAAATGTTTCCAAGGAATCTGCTTGACAACACAGAACCATTTCATTTCCGAATGCGTGGGCCTTGACTGCGTTCCCCGCGATATGTCCTGTCGGATTGATGAGTAGTGATGAATTTCGGTACATTCCATCAGTCATATTCTCAACCAAGGAGCCTAAAACAATGTGCGTCCCTACGGACCTTGCAAGTTCGCAAAATTCATCAGTGATTGGACCGGGGATTACTGTATCGGTCACTCCCTTCAATTCGCCCTGCCCCGGCATGTACCAAGGGGGACCTAAGAAGAATTCAGGAAAGCATACGAAGTCAACGTGACCATACTGCGCTATGTCTCGAACCGCCCGGTAAGCCCTTTCCAATGCCTCTTCAATATTTTCAATCCATTCTGACTGTATGACTGCAACCTTCATTAGAACCTCCTCATGCGCTCTTCTGAGGCATTGCGGACCGAACGACATCCTTAGAGGATCTTAGAAAAGATCCCGTCTTGTTATTCTGATTCATTAACAGTGAGTCAGGCCGACTGCATTGAAGTACTTTCCCGCCTGACCGTCCCGCACCAGGTCCCATGTCAATCACCCAATCACAGACCTCAATTACTCGAATGTTGTGCTCGATGGCAAGGACTGTATTCCCTGTTGAGATCAGGCGTTCAAAAAGTGCCAGCAGGTGACGGATGTCGGCCGGATGCAGACCCCGGCTCGGTTCATCAAAGATGAACAGAGTTCCACTCCTTCTCTGTTTGAGCAGCTCTCTGGCGAGATTGAGACGCTGCGCTTCTCCACCGGACAAAGTGCTGGTTGCAGTACCTAATTGAAGATACCCAAGTCCAAATTCGAGAAGAACTTCGAGGATTTCTGCTGTCTTCTTTTGTCCCCGGAAGCGGAACCATTCGTGGGCGTCGGACAAATTCAATGACAGGACATCATGGATATTTAAGCCATCCAGACTTATGCCCAGCACCTGCTCTTGAAACCGTTGTCCCCCACATTCCGGACAGAGAACCGTCTCACTGCGGAACAGAGAAAAATCGACCTCCATCAGACCGAGACCCTTACATGCTTCGCATCGTCCACCTGGCACATTGGTACTGAATTGGGCCTGACTCAACCCTGCCTCGATAGCTTGAGGTGCGGCCGCAAATGCATCTCTGATCTGCTCGCTCACGCCTATGTAGGTTGCGAGGCTGCTCCTACTGGATCGACCCAAAGCCCGCTTCTGCACGTACATAACGTCTTCGATATTCACCCCACCTACAACGGTTGGCGATTCGTCAGACCCAGTAGGCGCAATCACAGTGAGTCTGTCATGGATGGCAGACACCAACGAACTTTTTCCTGCGCCCGAGACTCCCGAAACACATGTGAGCGCCCTTAAGGGGATTTGAACGGAAGCATTGTGTACGTTGTTCTTGCAGATCTTGTGGATCTCCAGCCAGTCACCCCTGTCTACATTAATGCGGCGCCGCTCGATAGGATCAGCCATAAGGGCCGCCCGCGTTACGGAAGTTGGACAGTCGAGAAGGTCAGCATAGATCCCTTCGAAAACAATCTCTCCTCCTTTCACTCCGGCTCCCGGTCCGAGCTCAATGATCCAATCTGCCGCGCGGATGATAGCCTCATCATGTTCGATGACAATGACTGTATTGCCCAAGTCGCGCAATCGCCTCAGGGACTGGATGATTTGTGCCGTTTCGCTGTCATGAAGGCCAGCGGTCGGCTCATCCAAAATGTACATGACCCCCGTGAGGTCGCTTGCCAGATGCTGAGCCAATAGGAGTCTCTGCAACTCGCCGCTAGACAACGTGATTACGGTTCTGTTTAATTGCAAGTGTCCCAGACCCACTTGACAGATGTTGGTGAGTTGCTTTCGAATCGCTTCTGCCACGTCACGTACTTGCACGGGCAGATCATCACCAATGATCAGTTGTTCGAGATCTGCACAGACGTCAACGAGCTCTCTATTCTGAAAATCCGTGATCGAGCGGCCCGCGAGCGTTGCTTGAAGGGATTCCTGCCGCAACTTGGCCCCACCACAGGAGGGACACACCTCCTCCTCAAGAAGCTGCGCGAGTACTTCACGTCGCCTTGCGGTCGATGCGCCGCGGTATGCGCGATCGAGAAAGTCAAGGATTCCCTCGAACCGCACATCGTTGGTGACCTTTCTGACCTTGATAGTGTATACTTTTGGCGATCCGTGAAGGACTAATTCTCTTTGCTTCTCGGTAAGATTCTCGAATGGAGAATTCAAGGGTATCCCCTCATCCGCCGCCATTGCCTCGAAAGCCTTCCGAATATTGGGCACGGCAAACGTTCCGGAGGGCGCGGCATCCCAGATATCATTCAAGGTTCTGGAACGATCTGGGATAATTCGGTCCATGGAGAACTGAATCATCTTGCCCATCCCGTCACATTCGAGGCACTTGCCTTCACGACGATTCGGGCTGAAATGCTGAGGGCTCAGCGGCTCCGCAAAGCATCCGCAGTCCTCACACAGGAGGTCAGCATCTGTGACCCGCAGGCACACGGGACACACCGGCCACGCACCCGCACCGAACATCAAGCGAAGCAACCCATCTATTCCAGTGAACGTGCCCACGGTTGACCGTGGGTTGGAGTAGCCCCCGTCGCGCTGTCTCAGGGCTACTGGTGGTTGAACTCCTGAGATTCGGTCAGCTTGGTAATCGCCGTCTCCTAAGTCTATGGCCTTGCTGGACAGTGCCCCCAGGTAGAGCGATTTCGAGTACTCAAACAAAGTATCGACGATCAGGGATGACTTGCCCGATCCGGACACTCCAGCCGCGACGACGAGCTTCCCCTTGGGGATCGCCACACGAACGGCTTTAAGGTTGTGGGTTGACACCCCTTCCAAGACGATACTCTCGAGACCCATCGACCCTCCCATGCGCGCTAGTGAAAGATCCATTAACTTTAGTATTCCACACTGGAATAGATATGTCAATGCTGTCGCGTCACAATAGTTCTGTAGGGTTGCTTAACCACGGGCCCCGAACAGTCTTCCCGATTCACTACTATACGCGACGAATCCGTGTGAGGTTCCAAGACCTTCTGGTCGAGGTTTGCAATGTCTCCTTGGCTTCGATGTTCCACCTAGCACAAGGTGGTCAGTTCAGCGCTAGTCTGTGCCTGTCACATTTTCACCCGAAGTCGTCGTGAACAAGGAGTTCCACCCATGTCCAAGCCAATCCTCGTCCTCAACTGTGGATCATCGTCGATCAAGTACCAGATGATCGACACCGACACCGAGGAGGTGCTGGCCAAGGGTCTGGTGCAGCGCATCGCCACCGGAACCACCGGAACCATCGACCACGAGGTGCTGGGTGCCGACGGCGGGGAGTACCACGCCGACCGTGACCTGCCCGACCACGAGATCGCGTTGTCCGGTGTCTTCGAGCTGTTCAACCAGCATGGCCCCGACCTGTCGGCCACCGTCGCCGTAGCCCACCGCACCGTGCACGGCGGCGATAAATTCTCCGCGCCGACCCTACTCACCGACGAGGTGCTGGACACCCTCGTCGAGCTCTCACCACTGGCACCACTGCACAACCCGGCTGGCATCTCCGGTATCCGGGCGGCCCGCAAGCTGCTCACCGACGTGCCCCACGTGGGCATCTTCGACACCGCATTTTTCGTCAATATGCCGGCCGAGGCCTACACCTATGCCGTCGACACCGATGTCGCAGCCAAGACCTCGCTGCGCAAATATGGCTTCCACGGCACCTCGCACCAGTTCGTCTCCCAGGCCGTCTCCCAGCTGCTGGGCCGCGACGACCTCAAGCAGATCGTCGCTCACCTGGGCAATGGCGCATCCATCTCCGCAGTGGATGCCGGGCATGCGGTTGAGACCTCGATGGGGCTCACCCCGCTTGCCGGTCTGGTGATGGGCACCCGCTGCGGTGACATTGACCCGGGCGTGCTGCCCTACCTGGCCCGTCAGTTGAATCTGTCCATCGAAGAAGTCGACAACCTGCTCAACAAGAAGTCGGGCATGTTCGGGTTGTCCGGGCACACCGACATGCGCGACGTCTCGGCGGCAATCGAAGCCGGCGATGAGCGCACCAAGCTGGCGATGGATGTCTACACCCACCGGCTGGTGTTCTACATCGGTGGCTACGCCGCCCTGCTCGGCGGACTGGATGCCCTGACCTTCACCGCTGGGGTGGGAGAGAATGCCGATGACGTGCGCAAGAACGTCTGCGACCGGCTCGGTTTCCTGGGTGTCGAACTCGATGAGGAGGCCAATAAGGTGCGTTCCAAGCAGCCTCGGGTCATCTCCACCCCGGGCTCGAAGGTGAAGGTGCTTGTCGTACCGACCAACGAGGAGTTGGCGATGGCTCGCCAGGCGATCGCCCTGATCGACTGAGTCGCTCGTGTAAAGGGCGTCTGCTGCCGCCCACCCAAGAATGTGGCCGATGGGCGCCTGGGGCTAGGGCCCATCGGTCACATTGCGCCGGGAACCCGGGCTCATCGACCGGGGCTGCGGAAACCTACGGTCCCGGAACCGGGCAGGTTCAGCGCCCGGAGACTACTCTTGGCACATGGCCACAGCACTCATCACCGGGGGTACCTCCGGCATAGGCTTGGCCTTCGCGAACGAGTTGGCGGCCAGGGGCCACGACATCGTGCTCGTTGCCCGCGACGAGCAGCGCCTCGCCGACGCCGCCAACGACATTGCCTGTACCCACGGCGTTGCGGTGGAGACCATCATGGCCGATCTCGGAGTGCGCAGCGACCTCGACCCGGTGATTGACAGGCTCACCGACGAGGACCGCCCCGTCGAGGTATTGGTGAACAACGCCGGCTTCGGGCTGAACGCCTCATTGCTGTCCGACAACACCGCGATCCAGGAAAACGCGATAGCGGTCATGTGCACCGCGGTGCTCATCTTGGCCGGGGCTGCCGCACGCGGCATGAAGCGTCGCAGCCACGGAGTGGTAGTCAACGTCTCGTCGGTCTCGGCTTGGATTCTCAAGGGCAACTATTCAGCAATCAAGCGCTGGGTGCTCACCTACTCCAAGGCCCTGGCCCTGGAGTTGGAGGGCACTGGAGTGCAGGTGACAGCAGTATGCCCGGGCTGGGTCAAGACCGAACTGCATGCCCGCGCGGGGGTGCCGCGCCCGAAGCTTCCCGAGTGGGCATGGGTAGAGGCCAGCCAGGTCGCGGCCTGCGCCCTCGATGCTGCGCAGCGGGGCCGCACGGTGGCGGTCCCGTCGGCGGTGTGGCGGATCGCGGTATGGGTCTTGGAGCATGCTCCCGAGGCGCTGGGTCGCTGGGTCGCCCGCAAGATAACTTCCTCAAGGAGCAAGAACTGATGGCAGAAATCGGCGGGGGCCGGAGACGGTTCACCTCCAACACCAACGCCTGGACCACCTCGGCAGCCCAGCAGCTGCTGCTCAAACCTGCGGTGTGGTCGGTGCTCGACGTCCACGTGCACGGCACCGAGAATCTGGTCGGCGTGCAGGCCCCTTACATCGTCATCGGTAACCACTCCTCCCATTTCGACGCGCCGTTGATCATCGGGGCGCTACCCAAGAAGCTGAGCCGTCGCCTGGCCACCGGAGCAGCCGCCGACACCTTTTTCACTAGGCGTACTACGGCCACCGCGATCCAGCTGTTCATGAACGGTTTCCCGGTCAACCGTTCGGGCACCCGCTCCCACCGCGGCATGGCCAAGCAACTGCTCAGCGACGACGTGCCGCTGTTCCTCTTCCCGGAGGGCACCCGCTCACGGTCGGGAGGCATGGGCCCGTTCACCCCGGGGGTTGCCGCATTGGCTATCTCCTTCAACTGCCCGGTGATCCCCTCGGCCGTCGTCGGGGCCTATGCGGCCTGGCCGCCCAAGCAGAAACGCTGGTCGCCGGGGCGTCCCGAGGTGCACGTCAATTTCGGCATCCCGATGCGTCCACGCCCCGGGGAGATCGCCCATGAGTTCAACGAGCGGCTGCGTCTCAAGGTCATTGAGCTGCACGACTCGATCGCCACGGCCTATTCGATGCCCACTCAGGCTGAAATGTTGCACCGCGCCGCGCTGGAGCCCGGTATATCCTCCCGTCCACCAGTACGCCGCCCCGAGCAGGGCGACGACAACCAGTAGGCTCGGACAATGAGCATCGACGTCGCCGCCGTGGTCGTCACCTTCAACCGGCTGGACCTCCTCAAGCGACTCGTTGAGCGGCTGCGCGGCATCGATAGCCTGGATCGCATCCTGATCGTCGACAATGCCTCGACCGACGGCACCGGGCAGTGGTTGGCCACCCTCACCGATGAGCATCTGTCGTTCCGGGTGCTGCCCCGCAATCTGGGTGGGGCCGGTGGTTTCGCGGAGGGGTTGAACTGGGCCCACGACCTCGGCGCACAGCTGGCCTGGATGATGGACGACGACGGCATTCCCACCCCGCATTGTCTGGACCAGCTCCTGGAACATCGCGGCGCCTTCGATTTCTGGGGCCCGGCGGTGCTCGCTGAACAACGCCCGCAGGAGTTGTGCTTCCCCATCCGGCTGCCCGGAACCACCACGATCGCCCGGAACCTGGAGCAACTGGAGAAGGTCTCCCACGATGGGATCGTCAACGACGTGGTGATCCCATTCAACGGGGTATTGGTCACCCGGGAGCTGGTGGACCGGATCGGTACGGTGCGCGCGGAATTCTTCATCTGGGGCGATGATGTCGAGTACCTGTGGCGTGCCCGGGCAGCCGGGGCGCGAGTCGCGACCGTTGTAGGAGCCCATTTCTTGCATCCAGCCACCGACGATCTGGGCACCCCGATGATGCGGGGGCTGACCACTTACAACCATTCACCTTCCGACCTGAAGCACTACTGCATGGCCCGCAACAACACGGTGAACCTGCTCACTCACCACGGATGGTTGCACGCAGCGGCCTTCTGGGCGAAGACCGCCTGGTTCTACACCTTCGTGCGGCCCAGTGCGCGGCGCATTGTGCTCAGTGCGCAGGCCATCATCGACGGTTTGCGTCACGACTTCGGTGGACACGAGCGTTTCTTGTCATCAGCCGGTACTCCCGGCAGCCGGGCCGCCGGGGCAGTGCAGCTGGGTGATGCCACCAATGACCGGGTGGCCGTGGTGATCGTCACCTACCAGCGGGCGGAACTGCTCGACGAACTGCTCACCGCGCTGGCCGCCCAGACCCGGCCTGCCGACACCATCTACGTCGTCGACAACTCCCCAGACGATGCGAGCCTCGCCGTTTTGGCACGGCACACAGAGCTTCCTCTGGTGGTGGACCACACTGGGGAAAACCTGGGCGGAGCGGGTGGTTTCCACCGCGGCCTCAAGGCGGCCCACCGCGACGGCCATGACCGGGTGTGGATGATGGATGACGACGTCGTCCCGGACTCGGGTGCCCTGGCCGCGCTGCTGGCCGACGGCGGTCCGCTGCTGGCCTGTGTGCGGGAGAACCGGGCGGGTGAGCTGGTGGAAAAGGCCGCGGTCGAATTCGACCTGCGTAATCCGGTCCATCTACGGCCCAAGCGGGCGACGATCGACTCGATATATTCCACCCGGGAGTCGATGCCCGAGCGGGTCCCGGTGGATAATGCGGCCTTCGAGGGGTTCATAGTGCACCGTCAGGTGATCGAGGAGATTGGCTACCCCGATCCGAGCTATTTCATCTTCTATGACGACTGTGACTACGCCATTCGTGCCCGCAAGGCGGGTTATCAGCTGTACATGGTGCGCGATTCCGCACTGGTACGCCAGTTCGAATTCGTCCAGGATCAGGACCTGTCGAGCTGGAAGGGCTTCTACATGTACCGCAACCTATTCGCGGTGCACTTCCGTTACGGGGAGAATCTGGCGGTGAAGCTGAAACCCTTCGTCATCACCGTCGGTGTGGTGGCACTTTCCCCGCTGCGCAACGGTATGGCCGAGGCGAAGAACGTGCTCAAGGCCCTTCGTGACGCGCTCCGTATCCGGAAGCTGGACCCGCGGGCGCGCATCCAGAGTTGAACGGTGGGTCGCAGTCCACAATCTCCAGTGTCATTCGTCGTGTCTGCCTTCGTGCCGCAGCACCCAGGAACAGCATAAGACATGACGCAGGTGATGGCTGGGCTGGTGAGTGTGCGCGACGAGTCACCAAGAGCCGTTGGCACACCAACCGGCGGGTAGCCCAGGTGAACGCCTCTCACCAGCTGGAGGCACCACCACCGCCTCCGCCACCGCCCGCAGAACCACCGGAGAACCCTCCCCCACCACTGGAGAAGCTTCCCCCGCCACCACCACTGGCGAAATCGGAGCCGGTAGATGTCATATCGGAAACCACCGATACGAGGAACAGACCATTGCGGAAGCTGGACCAGTCACCCATGTACCAGTTGGGCAGGCGGCCCTCGAAGACGTTCAGCGTCGAGCAGATGTTAACCCACCCCTGGGCTTGGCCGACGGCGATCGCCCACGGCAGAAGCTCAGAGAACATGTCTCGGGAGGGATCGAGCACCACCTGATCGGCTTTGCCTGCCCGTAGCCAGTCACGATAGGCCCTGACCTGTGCGGCGGCCGTGCTGCCGGTCGAGGTCAGTTGAGCAGGGTTGGTGTACTTGCGGATAAACAACCCACCGATCACCAAGGGAATCACCAGGCCCAGCAGACCGAACATGACGATGAAAAAGCCTTCTCCCGCAACCTCACCCAAGACACTGAAGAACCCCGTGAACATGAATCCCATGAACGCGAGCGGTACCAGGAGGAGAGCCATCAGTGGGGAAACCCCTCGGACGAATCCCCGGCTGGGTCGTTTGATGAGCCCACGCTCGGCGGCGAGTTGGTTGGCTGCCCCAAGGACCACATTTCCTGCCTGCAGCAGACGGTCCCGGTCCAGGGTGACGACGTCATTTCCCTTGCCCAGGCGGCCTCGGAAGAGAACCTGAATGAATTGTTCCTCCCAAGGGGCCTTCGGCAGGTACGGGTTCACCAGCCGTACCCGGGTGGTGCCGTCGCCCAGCTCATCGCCGATGCTGACGATGCCCCTGACCGCCAGGTCGACCAACTCGGCCGTCAACTCGGGATTGCCTACCTTCCCATCGAGCAGCAATCCGCTGAGTACCACTGGCATCTCTGGAAGGCTCGGCGGCTGCTGATACTGCCCAGATGCGGTGGCATCGTCCGGCCCCGTATCGCTGTCGGGGAGCGGGGGCTCGTCAGCACGTCGACGCTTGGTGATCCGTACCACGACAGCCATCACCGCGGTGGCGACAACCCCTATCACCCCGCCCTTCATCAGGCCCAGCAGCACATCAGGCAGCGGGGCCTTTTCCAGATGGGGCTGGTTGTCGGCCACCAGCCCGGGAGTAATCGCGACGACGATGGTCAATATCTCGCCAGACTTCTTCGTGGTCTGAGTGAACATCGCATCCCTGCCGCTGGTTGAGGCCGAAGTGCAACTCTGCGTTGAACCCACAGGCCCGGTGTAGCAGGCGACCTGCTGGGCGCCCCCGGGCACGCTCACCTCCACCTGTGTCGAATCCACCAGCGGGGTGTCTGATCCCAGCGCATCCCAGTACAGCTCGTCGTGGTCGTCGACGTGCCGCAGTGCCCCTGAGACCACATAGGAAACCGTGTAGGTCGCAGTCGGGGTACTCACCGTGCGCGATGGATCACCGATGCGTACCCGCTTGGTGCAATGCCGCTTGTCGGTCCGGCAACTATCGGTGACCTGGGGCCCTGCGGAAGAGTTCGGTCCGCTCACCTTAATGTCGGTGATCTCATAGACCGCATCCTGGCGTCCCTTGCCGTCCTCGAAAGGTTCCCTGGTCACCAAATCCCGGTTGATGCCGTGGCGCCCCGAGCTGTCGCCGAAACGCCACACCAAGGTCTCACTCACATGCAGCAGGCCCTGTTCATCGACCCGGTAATCGATCCGCCAGGAATCAACCTTATCATCGGGCGTCGCCCTGGCCGGGAGCGCCGTGAGACAACTCGACAAGATCATGAACAGTAAAGCGATGACCCCGACGGGCAACCGGAGCGCAACGCCATGGGAACGGAGGAATGACATCCGAGCCTCCATCAACAGCGGGGTGCGGTCGTTGCGAGTTTACGCCGAACCGCCCGGGCCAGCACCACACCCACAATCCCGGGTCCGGTCATGACCATCGCGGACAGGAGCGTCTCTCCCGCCTGGGAAACCGATGGCAGGATCACGAAGTGCACGGGTTCGTGATAGCCTCGCCCAAGCAATCCCCACAACGAGGAAATCGATGCCGCCAATCTTCTTCAACCGCGAAGCTGCTCGCCGACGAAGTTCTCGGCGGTTCATGCCGGAGATCCAGGCGTTGCGCGCGATCGCCGTCGGGCTGGTCGTCGCCTTCCATTTGTATCCCACTAAGTGGTTTGCTAGCGGCTTCGTTGGGGTCGATGTCTTTTTTGTCATCTCTGGCTACCTGATCACCTCCCACCTGCTCAAGGAGATGGACCGCACCGGTACCGTCCGGTTGACGAATTTCTATGCCCGGCGCATCCGCCGCCTGTTGCCGGCCAGTCTCATGGTGCTTGCCATCTCCTTCGTCGCCAGTGCGATGCTGCTCCCGGAGCGATTCCAACTGGCCACCGCCAGGGAGATCGTGGCGTCGACCTTCTATGTGGAGAACCTATGGCTGGCAAAGAAGGCGATCACCTACTCAGCCTCGAATGACACAGCATCGGCGGTGCAACACTATTGGTCGCTGTCCACCGAAGAGCAGTTCTACATGATCTGGCCCGCCCTGATCCTGCTGGGGCTGTGGGCTGCCCGGCACTGGCTGCGTGGCCACACCGTCAAAACCGTAGCCCTGCTGCTGGTCGTGGTCATGGTGGTCTCCCTGGCCTTCTGCACTTGGCACACCTGGACCGACCAGTCGGCCGCCTATTTCTTCACCCCAACCCGGGTCTGGGAATTTGCCATTGGTGGGCTGACCTCGTTTTTCCTGCGGGTGTGGGCACCCGATCGGACCGGGGCACTCGTGCTTCGCTGGGGTGGGCTGGCAGCGATCCTGGCAGGCGGGATGCTGCTCGGGCAGGTCGCCTTCCCGGGGCTGTGGGCACTATTGCCGACGGTCGGCGCCGCAGCCGTCATCATCGCCGGTGACACCGGCTCCCGGGATCCACTCAGTTGGGTCTCCAATCTCCGCTTCGTGCAGTGGATCGGTGATATCTCCTACGCGGTCTACCTGTGGCACTGGCCTTTCATTGCCCTGCTGCCCTTCGTTCTCGGACCCCTGCACTGGTATCACAAGGCAGGCATTCTGGCCGTCACCTTGTTCCTGTCGCACTTCACCCGCAAATGGGTCGAGATACCGGGCCAGACGCATCCATGGCTGCAGACCTCCAATCGCAAGACCTTCATCGTGACGGCCATCGCGATGGCCCTCATCGCCGGGTCAGCGCTCGCCTATGTCCCAGCCCGCAAGTGGTACCAGGACAGGACCCTGGAACGTCTGGCCGGTGAGCTCGGCCAGGATCCCTGCGTTGGGGCTGGTGCCGCCGCCAACCGGGAGCTGTGTGGGGCCGACCCCTACTCGGCGCCACCCGGCTACGAAGTCTCGGAGACCGACGCACCCTGGGGCATCGCCGATTGCGATGGTGACCCTCGCGTCTGCTGGTCGGGGGAGCGCCCCGCCAAAGTGCTCGCCCTGGTCGGGGATTCCCACGCCGAATCCATGTACCATGCGATCAAAGCGCTGGCCGACGAAGCAGGCTGGGGTGTGGTGTTGTTCTTCGAGGGCGGGTGCCCGGCCACCTATGGTGACTCCGACTCCTTCTACAACCAACCCCGCCCGTCTCAGCAGTGCAAGGATTTCGCCCACCGGGTGACCAACCAGCTACGGGAATTGCAGCCAGACATGGTTGTCACAACGGCTTTCACCGGTTCGGGATTCGTCTCGGAAGCCAATGCGATCGAGGGATTCCACGCCCTGTGGCGGGAATGGACCGAGTTCACAACGGTCACCGTGTTGCGAGACTACCCGTGGACCACCGGCATGAACATGCCCGACTGCCTGGCTTCTCATCCCGGCAACCAGATGGGTTGCGCCACCGACAAGACCACCGCGATGCGTACCGATCTGCAGTACGAGGCTGCGCTGACCGCCGACGACCCGAAGGTCAAGGCCATCGACCTGTCCGACCTATTCTGCGACGACCAGCGCTGCTATCCGGTCATCGGTGGACTTCCGGTCTACTACGACCACGACCACATCACCCGGACCTTCTCCAAGAGCCTGGCGCAGCCGCTGCGCGACCCTCTGGGCCTGGACTAACATCACCGTGATGATTCCTGGCGGCCATACCTGATCCGTGTCTACACTGGAGGCAGGAGGCCGGTGACAAGAGCCCCAGGGGGGCGTTTCCAGCAATGGATAGCCGGTCTCCATCGTTTTCTTCTCAGTCCCACGGGGCATAGCAAGAGCGCTGGATCGGCCGCATCACATCCGGGTACCACCGACATGGTTTCTGATTCATGTCACGCTGCCAAGCCCGCATGCAATAGTCAGCAACTTGTATTCCCCAGGCGCTGCGCGCCCTCACATGCAGCCAGTAACCCCCACAATCTCAGCCGCAGGCGACCACCCGGTACAGGGATGCGTCACCGTGCCGGTCTACCAGTTCGAAACCCGGAGTCGAGGCCAGGTTGCGCCAGCCTGGGTAGTTGATCCGGGTGTTGTTGATCATCTGGCGTTGGCCGAAGTCGAGAACCCACATGGCGCGGCGGGCTCTCAACACCTCACACACCTTGGGATTAGTGGTGATCTCGTTGAGGTCCTGGGTGATCACCCGCTGCTCGGGGGTGGAGGACGACGGAATGTGCTTCTCCAGGACCTGCACCCCGGTGAGCGGGTAGATCATCGAGCTGCCGTTCCACGGGTTCACCACGACCTGCTCACCTTCGGGAATCACCTGTGCCGCGTTCATGATCACCTGATACTCGTCGGCGGTCACCAACGGCGAATCATCCGCGATCTCGTAGCGGTCGCGCACCCATTCGACCATCTTCGCCTGGTTCGGATCGAGCTGGGTTGCCGGAACGATCAGCCCCGCCACGACGACGGGCACCCACACGCTCGTCGCCACCCGTTGCAGCCGTCCCCAGCCCAGCAACCATTGCACGACGGTAACCACGGCCAACACCGCCAGGGGCACCGCAGTGACCGGCAGCATCGCGCCCAGCCGGTAGTTGTCGTTGTACCAGGGACCGACGAACAGGTAGCGCATCGCCCCTTGCAACTGGGCGCCAGCTACTAGCCATAGAAAGACTAGGAGCAGGTGGATGAGGGCGATCACCTTGTACCTCGGGGAACGCCAGGCGATGACCAGCCCAATCAGGGCGAGCCCCGAGCCCAGCAGCGGGATGGTGGCATCCATCGGGGAGATGGTGACCGACTCGATCATGGCGTCGAGCATGCTGCGCTGCGGACCCCAGGTGGCTACCTCGCGGACCGGGCGGATGACCAGGAACAAGCCGATGGCTGCGGCAATCCATACCACGGCGAACCCGATCCGCAACCAACCCAACGGTGCCAGCCGTCCCACATCGATCAGTTCCCGCACCTGTGGGGCGGCCCACGCCGCGATGGCGACGATGCCGACGACGGAGATGACGGTCAGCGCGACGTTGGGATGCACCAACCCGGCACCAATCATGCCGATCATGGCAGTGGTCAGAGCCGCGGCGGGTTGGATACGCGGGCCGGTGCCGAATCCCAGCAAGGACGTCATCAAAGCCAGCAGGCTGGGCAGCAGGCACAGCCCGAGCAGATTCGGGTAGAGCACACCGTAGCCAACGAGCATGTGCGGGAATGCGGCGAAGGCCGGAGCCAACGCCCCGGTCGCCGCGAGAACCAAAGGCTCGTCACGAAATAGCGTCACCGCCAAGGCAATGCAGCCGAAGGCCCACACCACACTGATCGCGACCAACACCAGCCCGTTCGTCCCAGTCACCACGTCGTCGCTGCCCATCGTGCGCAGGCACAGCGACACCACGTCGTGCCATGCCGACGGGTAGAAGTAGCCAGACCCGTCGGTGCTCGTCACACCCATTTTCAGCGATGATCCGTTGCCGGTGTCCAGGATCCAGCGCACCGCGCTGAGGTGGTAGACGTTGTCATAGGTCTGGGAGAACCAGTCGGGAGAACCAATCATCTGTATCCCACGCACCACCATGATGACCGCGGTGACCCCTACACCGGCGACGGTCCACCAGACGGTGGTTCTGGTTGGGGCATCCTCCCCGGGAGCACTCAGCCACGAAATCTTGGTGAGCAGCTTCGTCGCACCGAAACCGGCCCCCGTGACGATGGCCGTCATGACGAGCATCGGAAGCAATCCCCAGCCAATGCCGAGCAGGTTCGCGGCGATGGCGGCCATCGCCGCGGTCGCGACGCTGCCCAGCGGGGAGAACAGGATCGCAGCACGCAACTGCAGCCCGGATGCCAGACCGATGAGGGTACCCGGAATCACCAGAATGCCGAGCGTCATGAGCGCGAACGGCACAACCTCAATCCACATGACTACCTCTCATCCGTCGAGAGCTCGAAGATAATCGACAGCCTCGTTGATGTCCGCATCAAGGAGCAACCGACCGTTACGCAACACGATCCCACGCTCGCACACCGTCTTGATCAGGTCTAGATCATGCGAGACCACCATGAGGGTCTGTCCGGAGGACCGCAATTCGAGCATTTTATCGATACACTTGCGCTGGAAGGGTTCATCGCCCACGGCCAGCACCTCATCGACGAGGAATAGGTCGGGGTTCGAGTGAACCGCGATGGAAAAGGCCAGACGCATGTACATGCCCGAGGAATAGAATTTCACCTCGGTATCGATGAACTTCTCGATGCCGGAGAACTCAACGATGGAATCGAACCGGTCATCGACCTCGGCTTCGTCCAGGCCCAAGATTGCGGCATTCAGGTAGACGTTCTCCCGCCCGGTGAGGTCGGGGTGCATCCCGGCACCCACCTCAATGAGCCCGGCGACCCGGCCACGCACCTGCACGCTGCCCTCATCGGGCAGCAGCACCCCGGAGACCAGTTTGAGGGTGGTGGACTTCCCGGAACCATTGAACCCGAGCAGAGCGACGGATTCACCCTGGTGGATATCGAAGCTGACCTCATCGAGGGCGTTGAAGGTCTCCGAAAAGTCGCCTTTGCGTCCGGTCGCCAGCCATACAACGTATTCCTTGATGGAGCGGGTGTGCCGCAGGTCGAATGCCTTGGTGACATTCGCCAGCCGGGCCATGAGCAATCGTGAATCGTCCATCACAGCTCCTGGGCGAATTTGCCCTCAAGGCGATGGAAGACCAGTTGACCGCACAGCAGCAAGGCGACGCCGATCACCACAGCGATACCGAGCAATATCCCAATACCGCCCGGCATCAGCGAGGCCTGCGAAGTCCCGGGGGCCACGACCCCTTCCAGGGGCACCCAGAAGGCGAAATGAGCCAACTCGACGCTCATTGCCAGCGGATTGGCCAGATAGGCGCCGAACACCCATCCGGGTACCGAACTAGCCACCATCGACCACTGGTAGAACACTGGGGAGACCCAGATGGCCACCATCATGAGCAGCTCGACGAGGTTCTCAGCGTCGCGGAAATAGACATTGAAAGCTGCGAACATCAGCCCGAGCCCCAGGGCGAAGATACCGACCAGAACCAGCGCTGCGATCGCTGCGAGGATATTCAGCAGACCCGGGCGCCAGCCCATCAGCAGGGCACCCACGACGAGCACGACGATCTGCGGCACCACATGCACGAAAGCCACCCACAAGCTGGAGACCGGGAACAGCTCCCGGGGCATGTAGATCTTGCCGACCAGTGGGGCGTTGAAGATGATCGACCGGGTGGTGTTGAGCATGATCTCGTTGAAGAAGGAGATCATCACCATGCCAGCAAACAGGTACACGACGTAGCCGGGGATGGACCGCCCCAGCCCCAGGAAGTGACCCATCGCCACGTAGTAGACCCCCAGCTGCACGGCCGGTTTCACATAGCTCCACACCATGCCGAGCACCGAGCCCCGGTAACGGATCCGCAGTTCCTTCTTCACCAGGAGTCTCAGCAGGAACCACCACCGGAACAACTCCAGCAGCCCGGCACTATGGCCGGGCGCACGAAGAGGTTGATCGGCAAGAACTGATGATTGCACCTAGTCGTTCACCTCGGCACGTGCGGAGGCCTGATCGTTCGCGTCGTGGGTGATGCCAAAGGTAGCTTCCCAGGCTTCCAGGGAAGTGATCCGCGGTAATGCCTCGCGATACTCGGCCGCCAGCCGGTCCCAGTTCTGCAGGAGTTTGACATGATTGGAGACCGATTCCCCCATCAGCACCTTGGTCATTTTTGGCTGGCGCCGGTACCAGCTCAGCCCGGTACCCTCCGCGTTGGAGACCAGAGCCGAATCCCACTGGGCGGTGTTCCACCACTTGTTGTCTTTGTGGGGGATGTGCACTTGGGGGTTCTCGGTGGCGTGTTCGTCCATCGGCAGGAACTGCCGCAGCACCGCGAAACCGCCCTTGAGTATCAGCCGCAGCCTGCTCTCGTTGATCGGCAGGGCCTCGCGGGGATCGTCTTCGTTACGGGCCCGGCGACGCGGTGGCTTCGCGATCTTGGTGGTGCGGATCGGCGGGAAGTTCTCGTATTCCGGCTTGAGCTGGGAATCCGAGTACTCCTTAGCCATGCCGCGCACCTCGGCATTGCGGGTCACCAGCAGGTCGTGTAGTTGGCTGGGCCCGGCGAGCAGGTCGCGCTGACCGAGTAGGCGGCCCTGGATCGTGTAGTACTGCATCGACACCAAGTGCTTGAGATCCTGGGTCTGCGAATAGTAGAGAACCTGGCCGCCCTTGGGTCTACTGGTGTGCAGCATGCAGGTCAGCAGCCGGTTGCGTTCGTGGAAATAGGCCTGCCAGCCGACGAGGTCGTCCTTGTCACCCCAGGCGATGTGCCACACGGCAGAGCCTGGCAAAGAGACCGTCGGGAAGCCATGGTCGCGGGCCCTCAAGCCGTATTCGACGTCGTCCCATTTGATGAAGAGCGGCAATGACAGCCCGACCTCGCGGATCACTCGGGTGGGGATGAGGCACATCCACCAGCCGTTGTAATCAACGTCGATCCTGGTGTGCATCCACCGCGACTCACGCAGACCGTATTTGTTGAAATTGTGCGACAGGTACTGGTCGGCACCAGGCACGGTGGGCTGCCAGGTGTTCGGGTCAACGATCTCCCCGAAGGTATGCAGGGATGTGCGGTTCAGCAGGTCGAACATGTGTCCGCCAACAAGGGTTGGGCTCTTGCACATGTCGGCGAAGGTGGCCAGGCGGATGAACGATTCGGTCTCAATGGAAATGTCGTCGTCAAGCAGCACGACGTAGTCGCTGAGCCCGCGCACGGTGGACTCGTACTGGCCGCGGGCGAAACCACCCGATCCGCCCATGTTGGGTTGTTCGATGACATCAACCAACTCACCTAGGCTGGCCGCTGCCTCGGTATAGCCGGGCTCATCGACGACTTTCTCGGTACCCTGGTCGACGATCAGCACCTGGTCGAGCACACCCAGCAGGTTCGGGTCCTGGCTCATCAAACCCAAGTTGCGCACCACATAGTCAGGCTTGTTATAGGTGGTCGTCGACAAGGTGAGGGTGCCGTGCGGGCGATCGGACTCGGCCACCCACCACTGGGCGGAATCGAGCACCACCTCGGTGGCGGCGATGATCTCAAACCAGTAGAAACCCCCGTCGCCGAAGGTCTGCAGCGGCAGGTCGAAGACCGACTGAATGGCATCACCTGCGATGTCGCGGGTGTCGATGCGCAGCGGCACCCCGCGGGCATTGGTGCGGTAGACGGCGATCTGCCCGGCGCCGGAGGTATTGATCACCAGCCGCACCTCGTTGACGACGGTCCAGCGACGCCAGTAGGAAGCTGCGAAGGCATTGAAATAAGAGCCGAAGCTGACCCTTTCCCCGGCGACGATGCGGAAACTGTCGCGACCGAGAATGTTCTCGGGGCGTAGCTGGACGACGTCGTCGTGGTTCTTGTCGACGTACAACGGCAGGACATCCAAGTCGCCGCCCTGAGGGAAGATGACCCGCGAGGCAATCCGGTACCCCTGTGCGGTGACATGAGAGACATCAGTATCCCACTGCGCAGGGACCGGCATCCGTTCAGTCATGACACTCACGCCTCGGCCCCTCCGCTGGGGAAGGGGGTTCCTTGCTCGAAGAAGGGCTGCAACTTGGTTTCGAAGGTCATCAGCGCCGATGCGATGGCCATGTGCATGTCGAGGTACTTGTAGGTACCCAAGCGCCCGCCGAAGATGACGTGGGGTTCGCCCTCCGCGGCCGCACGGTAGGCGGCCAGCTTCGCGCGGTCGTCGTCGGTGTTGACCGGGTAGTAAGGCTCGTCGTCGCGGGTGGCGAAGCGGGAGTACTCGCGGTGAATGACCGTCTTATCACTCGGGTAGTCACGTTCGGGGTGGAAATGACGGAACTCGTGGATGCGGGTGTAATCGACGTCGAGGTCGGCATAGTTCATCACCGAGGTGCCCTGGAAATCACCAGTGCTGGTGAGCACCTCCTCGGCGAGGTCGATGGTGCGCCACGACAGGTCACCGCTGGAGTAGTCGAAGTAGCGGTCAATGGGGCCGGTGTAGACGACCGGGACCGTGCCGACGACCTTCGACTTCGAGTACTCGTGGGTCTCGTCAAAGAAATCGGTGCCGGTGAGCACCGTGATGTCCGGGGATTCCACCATCCGGGTCAGCCAGGCGCCGTAGCCGTCGGTGGGCAGTCCCTCGTAGGTGTCGTTGAAGTAGCGGTTGTCGTAGGTATAACGCACCGGCAGGCGGGAGACGATGGATGCGGGCAACTCCTCGGGGGCCGTCTGCCACTGCTTGGCGGTGTAGTTCATGAAGAATGCCTCGTACAGCGGGCGCCCAACCAGCTGGATCCCTTTCTCCACGAAATTCTCCGGTTCCTTGTCACCGAGTTCCTGAGATTGCTCCTTGACCAGGGCGCGGGCCGCGTCGGGACCCATCGCGGCGCCGAAGAACTGGTTAATTGTGCCCAGGTTCACCGGCATTGGGTAGACGACCCCCTTGTGGGTGGTGTACACGCGGTGCCGGTAGCCGGTGAAGCTGGTGAACCGGTTGACGTAGTCCCAGACCTTCTTGTTGGAGGTGTGGAACAGATGGGCACCATAGCGGTGTACCTCGATGCCGGTGGTCGGTTCGAATTCCGACCAGGCATTGCCACCGATGTGGCTGCGGCGTTCCACAATGACGACCTTGCGGCCCATGTTGGCGACTCGTTCAGCGATGGTCAGACCGAACAGCCCGGATCCCACCACTACCAGATCTGCGTCCACGATTCTCCTCGGCGAAAAGACGGGCACCCTCACCTGGAGTGCTTCCGAAAGCCTACCCGGCCCGGGCCGCCGCTCGCTGCCATCATCGGCGTGATTCGGCGAGCCCCCACGCCACAAGGGGGCTTTGCGTGCAGGATGGAAGGAACTGAACGTGAATGACTTGACGGGGAGGTCGTTCGTGCGGGGTTTCGGGGACCGGTCACGCCGTGTGCGGCTGTGCCTGCACGGCCATGGGGCACCGGATGCAAGCACTCCTCATCATTTGGAACACCACCCCACCAGCATCAGGTTCTGTTGCCCGCCGAGGCCACTAGGGTGGCTTCGGCGGCAACCGGGGCCTTCCTGGCCCCGTAGCAATCCTCGCGACCGATGAAGGTGCAGATATGAACAAAGTAATGTCACCCCTTGTGGCACTGCTCATGGTCTTGGGCGCCCTGGGGTTCGTCGAGCTCGGGTCACCGGCCCGGGCACAAGCAGACTATTCTCCTGGCACACCTATGGATTCCGCATGGCGACAATATGGCGGGCTCAACGGCCCTGGTCGATCGGTGGGCGGCTATGTGTGCGGCTTGCGTGGCGGATGGTGCTACCAGGGCTTCGAGAATGGTTTCCTATACCAAGCTCCGAACGGGCACACATCGTGGGTCAAATCCCCGGTCTACGAGCAATGGGCCCAGCGTGATCTGGAGCACGGCTGGCTCGGTTTCCCGTTGGGAATGTTCCGGGAACAGGATCGAGGCTGGCACTACCAGGATTTCGAGGGTGGGGAACTGTTGCAGAAGCCCGATGGCGCCTGGGTGGAATCCAAGGGCGGAATCCGTTCCGCCTGGGCAGCCGAGGGCTACCAGACTGGCCCCGTCGGTTACCCGGTAGACAATGAGGTGCCGCTGCCCGAGGGCGGGGCGTACCAACTCTATGAGAATGGACGCATCACCTGGGATCCAGACATCGGGGCATACACCCTATATGGACCGATCCTGATGTCGTGGCTCAACTGGGGAGCAGATGCCAGCTGGTTGGGCCTCCCGATCTCCGCCAACCAAGAGCAGTACCGTGGCTGGCGGTTCCAGGATTTCGAGCAGGGCGCACTGCTGCTGTCACCGAACGGTCAGGTATACGAGTCGTACGGGCCGATTCGCGAAGCTTGGGCCGCGAGCGGCTGGGCTCCTGGCCCACTGGGCTACCCGGTCAGCGGCATCGCGTGGTTGGATGAGGAAGCCGAAGCCTCTTACCAGCTCTACGAGTATGGACGCATCATGTCGTATGAGCAGGATGACGTAGGGACTCATGCCATGTACGGGCCGATTCTCGCCGAGTGGTCGGCACGCAACTACGAGCACGGCATCCTCGGTTATCCGACCAGCGAGGTTAACTGGCAGTATCGCGGCTGGCGCTACCAGGACTTCATGGGCGGCGCACTACTGCTGTCACCGAACGGGCAGGTATACGAGTCCATCGGGGATTCCCGGATGGCTTGGGAGCGCAGCGGCTGGGGTAACGGCCCCCTGGGCTACCCGACGAGCAACGTCATCGAGCTGAGCGACGCGGCCTCTTACCAGCTCTACGAGACGGGGCGGATCATGACCAACCCTGCCGGTGACACCTTCTTCATGTACGGCAAGCTGCTGGATGCCTGGGTCGCCCAGGATTACGAGCGAGGCTCCTTGGGGTACCCGACCAGCGACGTCACCTGCGACGTGTCGGGATGCACCCAGGACTTCGAGGGTGGCACCTTGGTCGCCGACCCTGCGGGGAATGTAACCAAGCGTCCGTGACGAGTTGACCGGATCACTTGATGTGATCCTTGGTTGTCCACGAGTGCTGCGAGCGGCGAAGGTCGCTCGCAGCACTTTTTCACCGGCCAGGACGCGCAACCCCTTGGCTAAGGCGGATCAATAGCGTGTCGGCGCGAGAGTTACGTCCGCCTCACCACAGCCACACGAAACGGCTCGCCCAGTTGCAGGAACAACTGATCTTTTCTGGGCGTCCAGTTCCTGGCCTGACAACCCACCAGGCCAAAGGCGGTGAGTGGCAGGTCATCGGGCTTTGCCTGAGGCAGGACGAGCAGGCAGCCTTGGCCGCCGGCCTCGACAGCACTCGAGACCTGCACCGCAAAATCTACGTTGCCTGCACCCGTGCACGTGAACGCACCGTAGAGCTCATGCCCTAACCGAGACCTGAACCCCGAGCACCCAAGCGGCGAAAGGATCACGCGAGCGCCAACTAAACGCGACCCGCGCCTGGCCCGCTAGACACCGAACACGAGGGCACAGCGACAACGGTGCATCCGTGTGCCTCAACTGTCATGATCATCGCTCGATGCCCGAGATCGCGACCGGAAGTCCACCACGTCCAGAACTGGCTCAGCAAGGGCGAATGGACCGACACCGTATCCCCGGTGAGCCCACAAGCTACATCTCGTCCCATTAGTACCGACATCCCGCACGATTCACACCCCAGAACCAAAACCGCCCTGTCGACTTATAGGGACGCGTTTTGTTTCTCTGCACTTCGGCACCGGAGTGGAATGAAGCGTCATCAGCTACTAGCATCTGTAGACATTCCGTACCGAGCGAGTTGAGGTGCGACTATGAAACCAATCACCCCATCAACCGCTGACCGCGCCGGACTGTCCCGCACCGGCCTCTACCGGGCAGCCTGCGCCGGCGACCTGACCCGAGTCGCACGCGGCATCTACCTCCCTGCAGACACGCCAACCATGGACTGGGACATGGTCGAAGCTGCGACCCGACGATCCGACGCAACGATCTGCCTCGCTTCTGCGCTCGCCCACCATGACTTGACCGACGCCGTTCCCGACACTCTTGATGTCGCAATCCCTCGTGGCGGGCGCCACCCCGCAACCGAGCACGCGATCACCTGGCACCAGTTCGATGCCGCCACCTTCGACCTCGGTCGCGACGAGATCTTCGTCGAAGGCACAGATCTGTCGATCGGGCTCTACTCCCCCGAACGCTGCATCGCGGACGCGTTCCGCCTGCGTGGCCAGCTCGGCTACGAGACCGCACGAGATGCCCTCAAGGAATGGCTGCGCCGCAGCGGGAAACCTAGCACCCTGATGCAGATCGCCCTGCAGCTCCCCCGAGCCAAGGCTCCGATCCTTCATGCCCTGGAGACACTGTCATGACGCGCGGCGAAGAAGTCTTCACTATCCTCCAATCCAAGGCTCGATCCACGGCGAGTAGAACCGGAAGACCGACACCTACCCAGGAATACCTGGTTCGCCATCTACTCGAGTCCTTTTTGGACCGCCTCGTCCGCAGTGAACATGGAGATGACTTCGTGCTCAAAGGCGGAATTTTGCTCGCCGCTTACGGCATTCGTCGCCCCACCAAGGACGCCGATGCGAACGTGATCAACGCCGACGTTACTCCCGAACATCTCACATTCGTCGTGACCCAACTCGCCAAGGTGCCATCCGATGACGGCGTCACCTTCGACATCAACAGCATCAGCGTCCAAGAGATTCGAGAACGCGCCGGTTACCGGCGGATACCGGGTACGCGTGAACGCATGCATCGGGCCATGGAAGGGTACTTCGACATGGGATGTTTCCACAGGAGATCCCATCATTCCAGAACCTTGCATCGTTTCAATCGACCGAGTACTCGGCGAGCCGTTGCAGCTACTGGGATACGCGGCCGAGACAACCATTGCTGAGAAAGCCGTCACCATCCTGGAGCGCGGCATCACCAGCACCAGATGGCGCGACTACGTCGATATCGTCCAACTCTGCCGTCATGGTTTCAACCCTCACGAGTTGCGGCGATCCGCCGAAGCCGTCGCCCGCTACCGTGGCGTGGCCCTCGAAGCTGTCAGCCCTCATTTGAAGGGCTACGGCGCCATTGAGCAGGCTAAGTGGGTCGCTTGGCGGCGCAAAGAGCGTCTCGAAGAGGTCTGTGAAGCCCAGCTCAATGATCAGGTCGCCCTCGTCGCCCGCTTCATTGACCCCGTTTTCACTTCCACGCTCAGTGATTAACCGCCAAAGCCAAGGCCACATGTCTTCCACTCTCGCGTCGGCAGATTCATCTGAAAGTGATGCCTTAGCCGAAGCGAATACGAAACACACCACTAGACTCCCCCGCGTGAGTGATGAATCCAGCGCCCTGCGCGACGACGACTCCGGGACCCCACCCGCTTCGGCGGGACAAACCACGGCCATCCTGGTGGCCTCGGTCGTCTCGGCGGCCGCCAGCTTGATCATCACCGTCCTCACGGCACGAGTGCTGTCGGTGGACGACAACGCGGAATTCCTCGTCTTCTGGTCGCTGTATTTCGGGATCGTCGGCATCATCGCCGGGGTACAGACCGAGAGCACTCGTGCGGTGACCGCATCGCAGCTGTCCACCGACCGGGGTGCAGGTGCCCGGGTTCAGACAGCCGCGCTCATCCTGGGGTTATCGGTGGGTGCGATCATCGCCGCCACCTCACCGTTGTGGCTAGGGGTTTTCCTCCATCGTAGCTCGCCGTGGGTTGTGCTCGCCGTCGTCGCCGGGGTAGTGCTCAGCGCGGGTCACTTCACCACCCTGGGGGCGCTATCCGGCCAGAAATCCTGGTACACCTTCGCTTGGCTGATCGGCGTGGAGGCGATCGTGCGGCCCATCGGGGCCCTCGTCGCCGGGCTGGTGCTCGCCCGGGCCCTGCTGCCTGTCCAGATCAGCGTGGTGCTACCCGCCGCGGTGTGGATCTTGTTCTGCCTGTTCACCACCTCGGGGCGAGGTTCCTTCGCGGCCCGGGCCGACGTTCCGCTCGGGAAACTGTTGCGCAATAACATCATGACGATGCTGTCGTCGGCCTCCTGGGCGTTGCTCGTCACCGGTTTCCCCGCCCTGCTGCGGGCCACCGGAGGCGACGTGGATTCCGGCGTGCTGGCGGGGACGATCCTCGCAATCACCCTCACCAGGGCACCCATCATGATTCCGCTCCAAGCGGTTCAGGGGGTGGCGATCAACAAATTCACCCACGACCAAGGCCGCAATCTCAAGGTGATCTTCACTTTCATGGCGGGCGTGCTTGGTATCGGTGTCATCGGTGGGATCCTGGCGGGGCTCATCGGACCATGGATCATCCGGGCGATCTACGGGTCGGCCTACCAAGTGGCCCCATTCACCGTCGGTGCGCTCACCGTCGCGGCCGCCGGGATGGGCTGGCTGGTGCTCACCGGTGCCGCCACCCTGGGCATCAGCGCCCACCGGGCCTACACCGGCGGTTGGTTCATCGCGGCCGTCTGCGCCTTCGGTATCGCTGCCCTACCCCTGGACCTGGTGACTCGGGCCATCCTGGCCCTGGGCATCGGCCCGCTGCCAGGGGTTGCCGTACACGTCATCACCTTGGTGCGGCACCGCCGTCGCTTGTCTAGCGAGCAATCGGCGACGGATCTGGACTGAACCCCGCTGCGTTGCATCGCACTGGGCAGGGCTCAGGCCTCCACCCCGTAGACTCGCGACGCATAGGCGGCGTACAAGGCAGTGTACGGGCCGGGCAGCAGCTTCATCACTCCTGCCGCAAGGCCCAACAGCGGGTGGGTGCGTAATGTGTCCGCGATCTCATCCCAGCCGAGGGCCCGGATGCATCCCCGGACGTGACCGACGCGTTCCGCGGATGGCTTCGCGGTGATCCCTTGGTGGGCGACCGAGAGCCAAGCGGCGGTCTTTGAGGTGGCCAGGGCGCGCTCGGTGGCCGCATCGGTGTGCTCGTCCACCGCCTGGCGCAGCAACTCGACCAAGGCGGCGGTCTCCTGCTGAGTGGCAACGTATCCCCACGTCAATGAGGTGGGCGAGACGTAATACCGCACACCGGGCTCGGCCAGGTAACGCACATTGCGGGCCCGGGACAACACCGAGACGGTGAAGACGTTATCCTCGGCCCGCCGGATCGGTGGGAAACGTAGCCCGGTAATCACCTTGGCGCGAAACATCTTGTCCCACACGTAATTGCTCTGTGTCTCGGCAAGAGTGGCCGCAGCCGCAGCGGGCCCAGACATGTTCCCGGTACGTTTGGGGGCCCGCAGTCTTTCAGAACCATCGGTGGACACGATGAGATGGGCGCAGGCCACGACGTCGGTGCTCTCATCGGTGGCCCCGAGCATCATCTCCAGCCGCTCAGGCAGGTACTCATCATCGGAATCCAGGAAGCTGATCCACTCTCCGCCCGCAGCTTCCAAGCCCACATTGCGCGCCGCTGCCGGGCCCTGATTGGTGACAGTGGACAATACCTTCAGCCGGCCATCGAGCTTGGTGGCAAGGGATTCCAGGATGGCGACGGTGTCGTCGGTGGAGCAATCGTCGATGACGAGCAGTTCCCAATCACCCATGGTCTGGGCAGCCACCGATTCGACCGCCCTGGCGATCGTGGCCCGAGCGTTGTGGGCGGCCACGATGACACTCACGCGCGGCATCTCGACTCCTCTCGGCCCGCCGGTAGGCAGCAGCGGTGGACGGAACCATTCACCCGCCCACCGTCGCGGTCATTGGATGACGTGGCGGGCCAGATTGCGCACACCCTCCCAGTTGCCCTTGAGCGCTGCCTTGGGCAGTAGGCTTCCAGCGTGCAGCCTGGAGGACAGGTGATTGCGTGCGACGGCCGGAGCCTTCTTCCAGCCCAGTGCTTCCATCTCCTCGGCCATCATCAAGAAGAAGCGACGCTCCTCGTCGAAACGGGTCCCGGTGAGGGCACGCACCGAGGAGTCCGATGCAGAGTGGCGGCGGTACATGAAGGCCACCACGTCGTCGAAGAGCAGGCTGCCATCGCGCATCGCGACATCAAGGGCCAAGGCGAGATCCTGCACGACGTCGAGACCGGTACGGAAACCGATGTCCTTCATCGCCGAGGCCCGCCACCCCAAGGATGGGAAGTACAGCCAGTTGCCACGCAGCAGCGAGGCGGCCAGTTGCTCACCAGTGAGGATGCGCTGGCCCGAACCGCCGGGACGGTAGACGTCCTTGATCTTCTCGGTCAGCCCGTGCACCTGGGCACCGTTCTCATTGATCACCACGACCCCGGGCTGGAAGATATCGGCATCGGGGTGGGCCTCCGCGGCATCCACCAGCCACTGCAGGTAGTTGGGCAGCATGATATCGTCGGCACCCATCATCACGACCAAGTCGTTGGTGACTTTCCCGACGGCCTTGCGATAGTTGCCGTTGGCACCCAGGTTCGTCTCGTTACGCTCGTAACTCACCCGTTCATCGCCCAAGGATTCGAACCATCCGGGGATCGAGTCGTCGGGGTAACCGTCGTCGATGACGATCAACCGGAAGTCGGTGTAGGTCTGGGTGAGAACGCTGAGAACGGCGCTCTTCATCAGATCGACATCCCCGTAGTAGGGAAACAGGACGTCAACGGTCATGGAAGCTCCTTCGCCTCGGGTAGCTCACAACTCTAGTGCACGGCAGTGGCCGTCTGATCAGGCCCGGCCGACAATCGTTTCCCGGCTTCGGCTGCGTTCTCAGCCTCGGCGATGGCGGTGTGACGGGCCAACTCGGTGAATTTGTGGTCCGTTTGGGCATGGCGGCTCTTAGAGGCCATCGAATGGGAGATGAACACCAGCACCAGCCCGTAGAGCAGCAGGTCGGTGCCACGCCCAACGCCGACCAGTCCGGCCAGCCAGGTGAGCCATCCGGGGAACAGCACCGCCAAGATCGCGGCCACCATGAGCCCGCCGTAGGTGAGACGGCGGATCGCCAAGGAGCGGGCGCCAGGGCGCTGGATGAACAGCACCGCCATGAGGAACAGCAGCACCAGGATCAGCAGCACCTGGATAATGATCTGGTTACCCATGTCACAGACCCCTGTTCAGGAACAGTTCGTCGAGGATGTTGATCGAATTCCACAGCGACTGTCCCTTGGCCATGGAGTATTCGGTGTAAATGATGTGGACCGGCTCTTCGGAATAACGCAGCTTGTGAACTGCGATTTCTTGGAGAATCTCGGAGCCGTGAGCCATGCGGTTCTGCCGGATGTGAATCTTCTCGGCAGCAGTGCGGTTCAGCGCCCGCAGGCCGTTGTGGGTATCGGTGACCTTGAGTTTGGTGGTCATCCGCTCGAAGAGCACCGCGGCCTTCAGCACGATCCGCTTGAGCAGGCCAGCCTCCACCTCAGAATCCAGGAATCGGGAGCCGAGGATCACGTCGAACTCCTCGGTGCGCAGTCGCTGCACCATGCGTTCGGCATCCTCGGTGCGATGCTGGCCGTCGGAATCGAAGGTGACGAAGTAGTTCGCCGCCGGGTCGCCCATTGCGTAGCGGATGCCGGTTTGCAGGGCTGCGCCCTGGCCGAGGTTCACCGGGTGGGTGACCACAACAGCCCCCGCATCGGCGGCGATCTGACCGGAGTCGTCCCGCGAGCCATCGTCCACGCAGACGATCTTGCAGAAGGACTCCCGGGCGTGACGGATGACGTCACCAACCACTTGGCCCTCGTTGTAGAGGGGAACAATCAACCATGTGTCGGGATTCAAGGCATTCCTCGCGTGCAGACGATGTCGGGTCGAGTCTAGCGGGCATCCCGGTCTGCCCGGTACGGCACACTGCGACGGGACGTTCCCAGAGCCTCAGATGACAACACCGATGCGGCACAGCTGACTAGCATCGGGGACAAAGCCATTCGAAGAAAGGACCGCCCAATGACCGTGTGCGTGATCGGAGGCGCTGGTTACATCGGTGCCCACGTCGTTCGCCTGCTGCGTGAGCAGGGCACTCCCGTCGTCGTGATTGATGACCTGTCTAATTCCACCGCAGAGCGGGTCGGCGACGCCACGCTCGTCCAGTTCGACATCGCCGCCGACGGGGCCCTCGGACGGATCACCGAGGTGCTGAAAAACCATGACGTTGATGCGGTCATCCACTTTGCAGCCAAGAAGCAGGTTGGGGAGTCTGTCGCCGAGCCATTGTTCTACTACCAGCAGAACATTGGCGGGCTGGTCAATGTGCTGACCGCGATGCAGGCCGCCGGGGTGGACAAGATGATCTTCTCCTCCTCTGCTGCAACCTACGGTGAACCCGACGTCGCGGTGGTGTCGGAGGATGTGGTGGGGAACCCGATTAACCCCTACGGACGCACCAAGCTGATCGGCGAGTGGATCCTCGCCGACTGCGCCCGCGCCTGGGGGCTGAAGTGGGTGGCACTGCGTTACTTCAACGTCGCTGGTTCCGGCTGGGAGGACCTGGGGGATTCGGTGGTGATGAACCTCATTCCGATGGTCCTCGACCGGCTTGCCAAGAACGAGGCGCCGCGGATCTTCGGCGACGACTACGACACCCCGGACGGCACCTGCATTCGTGACTACGTGCACGTGCGTGACCTTGCCCAGGCCCACATCGAATCCATCGCGGCCCTGGACACCGGCATGACCGAGCATATCTTCAACGTTGGCACCGGCCAGGGCTCCTCGGTCAAGGAGGTTATCGAAGCGATCGGGCGAGTCACCGGGTTGGACACCACGGCGGTGGTCGAGGGGCGCAGGGCTGGCGATCCGCCGAAGCTGATCGCCAATGCTGACCGCCTAGAGCGCACCATGGGCTTCCGCTCAACGGCCGGGCTCGACGAGATCGTCGAATCGGCGTGGAAGGCCTGGCAGGCGGGTCCACGTCGTATTGACGTCGGCTGATCCCTTTACGTGGCCGCTGGGCTCCCACGCAGGAGTTCAGCGGTCACGGGTTCCCGTGTATGGCCGTATTGGCACCCGGTGCCCTCACCTTCAGCCCAGGGTGCCGAAGGACCAGAACTTGTTGACCACGAACTGGAACAAGGCGATCAACGGCAAAGTGATCAATTTGGCGATGACCGGGCTCAGCTGCAGGCCTTGGGTCAGCCCGGCAAGCATGGCCGTTGACAGGCCCAAGCCGAGCAATCCGACGGTGAGAAAGCGCATGCCGCGCGCCCAGGCGTGGTCGGTGCGCCCGAAGGTGAACCGGGAGTTCAAGGTGAAGCTCAGGGCGATTCCGGCAAGGATCGAGAGCACATTCGCAGCCACCGGCATCAGCCCGGCGTATGTGACCAGCACGGTGTAGACGCCGAAATCGGTGGCAGCACCCATGCCCCCGAAGATGCCGTATTTGGTCATCTGCTTTGCCAGCCGGATGAACCTGGCGAAGGTGAAGGTGACGTGGGGCTTGGATTCCGTCGCCCCAGGCTGCTCCGGGGAATACTCGCCGCGCACCGGTTCATCGGGGACAGGCGGCATCCCACCGGGAGTGGCGGGCATCGTCACGTCGTCGGGTGGTTCGGACATCGTCACCGAATTCTCGTACCGAACCACTGGCCGACGGCATCGGTGCAGAATCGCAGGAAACGCTTGGTGGGCAACCACCGGCGTCGCTGGCCCCAGGTCGAACCCTCGATCGTGACGCCGCGGCGCACACCACACTTCACCGGTATCTCGATCAACGCCAGGCGACGACGCCGGGAAAGAACCGACATGAACAGGTTAGGAGTCATCGCATCCTGCGGGATGCGCCCCAGCAGGTCGGCGAGCACATCGGCCCGGTAGACCCGCAGCGGGGTATTCGCATCCTTGGGCCACATGCCGCACCGCGACGCCACCAGCACCCGGGTGGCAACGGAGGTCAGCATCCGGAACAGCGGGTCACCACGCTCAAAGCGGCTGCCCTCCACCACATCACTTTCGGCGGCCAGCGCGATGTCCACCAAACGGTGCATGTCCCCAACGTCGAACTGACCGTCCCCGTCGACAGCCATCACCATTCTGGTCCCGGCGGCCACACCTGCCTGCAGGGCCTTGATTGTGGTGGGACCGTGGCCCAAGTTGACCGGGGAGTCGATCAGTTCCACCCGGGACAACCCGAGGCCCTCCACCACCTCGGCTGTGTCGTCGGTGGATGCGTCGTTGACGACGATGATCCGGACCTCAGGTTCGAAGCGTGTGTCGAGGTCGGTGAGGAAGTCCGCGATGCCATCGGCCTCGTTGTATGCGGGCATGACGATCGTCAGATCAGTCATCGTGGATCCTTCCCGGTTGAACCTAACCACACCAGTGAACCACATCCAGGCATGTACTCATCGCCTGCAGACCACCACCGTTGATGATTCGTACAGCACCGCTCCCCGGCATTGCGACAGGAAGCCCATGGCATCGGGTGTCTCCTCCTCCAGCATAGAGGCGGCCATCAGATCGGTGTACACGTCGATGGTGGGGGCATCGACTCCGGGACGGTTCTCATGATGAATGCCGGTGAGCAGCTGGTATTCGGGCAATTGGAACCATGCCCCGTAGACCGGCAGTGCACCAGTGCCCGAGGCGAGAATTACCTTGGCAGCCTCCCGCTGATCATCAAGGGCCTCGTCGGCTCCCAGATATCCCACGGCGCGAATCCCTTGTCCGATGGCGAGAGCGACCATGAGCGCGGCAAGCACCGGCGCCCACCAGCGGCGCGGCCAGCCCATCCGGAAGACCAGGATCACGCAGGTCGCGTGGAGCAGCATGATTAGCGGCACGGTCTGGCGAGGGCTGGCCTGGGTGGCCTGCCAGATCCAGCTCCACGTCGCAAACAACCCGTAGCCGACGAGCGCGGCCCAGCACCAGGTAGCCAGGGCGCGATCCGGGGTGGGCTGGGCGTCGACCAGAGCCTCGCCGGAACTGCTCCCAGACTTAGTCTGGTCCGTTGCGGCCGCATCGATGCCAGCAGCCGCCGGTATGCGAGATGCCGACAGGATGCGCAGCGCGACGAACAAGGTGGCCACCACCACCAGGATCATCCCAGGGATGGTGAGGATCTCGGCCATCACCCCGAAACGCTCTGGACGGAACACCGGGTCGCCGGACTGCCCGTCGAGGAAGACCATCAGCTCGTCGATGCTCGCCCGGTACGCACTCATCGACCCGAGGCTGATCAGGCGATACACCTCAAACACCAGGGTCGGAGCAACAGCCCCCAGCACCCCGCGACCCAGCCCCTTCCAATCCGGGCGATGATTCTGGACGCAGTCGTGAATCCAGACGACGGCCAGCAGCAACGCACCGCCGACGACGAAGACCGATTTGGTCTGGCAGGACAATCCGGCCAACAGCGCAGCCAACCCGATCCGGTTGTTGGCCCCGGCCCAGGCTGCGGCGACCAACAACCCCAGGGCAGCGAACTCGCCGATGTAGCGTCCGGGCACCAGTCCGATGCTGATGAGATCCTGCCGTCCGACGATCAGCAGGAAGGGTGTGGCCGCGACCGCGAGCCCACACCATTTGCCCCAGAACTGCCGGGTGAAACCGAATAGGCACACCACCAGCAGAGTGAAGAATCCCAGCGGAACAAGCCGCATCATCCACGAGTAACCGCCCCCGGCGAGCCAGGTGAGTACCCCGGGCAGCAGCATCACCGGCCCGGTGGAGATGTAGGGATCGAAGGGTTTCGCTTCTGCGTTCTGCAGGGCACCGAAGGTGCTGTAGCCATTGCCGCTGGCCAAGGATTCGATGACCTGGAGGTTGTAGGCCTCGTCGTACTCCAAGTAGGCGTGCGCCTCCCGCCAGGACACGACGAGGTAGGCGATCACCAGCAGGGCTGCGAGAATGTGGAACGCGTGGGCGCGAATGGCGGTCGGCAGTCGGCTCGGATTCACCGTTCACTCCTCTGCTCGGTCAACTGCTCGTTCAGTCACCCATACGGTGGGGGTGTGCGTATTCGCGGAACCATCATATTGGCTAGCACCCGGTCTGCTTCCTGTCCATGTCCTGGTCCTTGCCCATCCACGACGGGTCCACGACCCTGCGGAATGAGGGCTCCCGCACGGTGACCGAGTTGCCAGTTGTTGCCACGGCCTGGTGGACGAAATCCGAGCCAGGGAGCCCGGCATCGCCGGTGACGAACGGCGTTGCCATGAAACATGGTTACCAGTGAGGGTTCCTGGCATCGCTGCTTGTCCGATACACTCGCCGCGAGGCGTTAGGGGAAACGCCACACGGACAACAGATTTATCGGGGACAACCAATGCTCGGGGACAAACGGGACGCTTCGTCGTCCCCACGACCAGACAACTCACAGGCGCTGAATGCACGAAGGACACCGCGAAGAGCCCAAGCGGGGGATTCGCAGCCACAGCTCGGCGCACTGTACGGCGATGCGGCAGAAGACCGCATCGGTTGGTCCTCCCAGAGCACGGCCATGATCGTGACCACCGCGCAGCAGCCGTGGTACGGGTATCGGTCCCAGGAGCACCGCTCGGCAAAGTTCATCATCACCGTGACGATGACCGGGCTGATCGCCTTCTTCACCGGCATCGCTATCGGCGCGAGCAGTGCACCGCAGCCGAGTTCTGCCACATTCGTGGTTCCGGTCACGGTCACCGCCACGGAAACCGCCACAGCTACGACGACCGTCGAGGCTCCCGCGTCAACCGCTACTCCCACCGAGAGCCAGCCCGCAGCTGAGACCCAACCAGTCGTCGCGGAAGAGCCGCAGGCCGTGGCCGAGCCAACGGCCACCGAGGAGCAACCCACCACCCAGCCGGTGGAGGTCGTCTCCGAGATGGATACTCCGAACCGATAGCTTTCTGCGGCAGCAGAACCTTCTCCGGCAGAGCCCATGGTTTCGCCCAGCGCAAACGATGTGCAACCAAGACGTGGATTAATCCGGTCGAACCGTGTGCTGCCCTAGGATTTGCCCATGACTTGGGGTCCGTTCTCCCGCCGCGCCGCCCTGCTGGGTGCAGGTGGCATTTTGCTTGCCGGTTGTTCCAGCAGCCCTGGCGGTTCGTCGACGCAGTCGTCTGATTCGTCCACCGGGGCGAACCAGACGAACGACAAGCACAAGGAAGAGCGTCGACGGGTGGAGAACCCACCGGTGCCTGCGGTTACCATCTCGGCGGCCCATGGCCTGGATGCGATGTGGCCCAACGAACCCTTGGAGATCAATGTCACCGACGGGACGCCCACCTCGGTGAAGTTCACCGACGTTGCCAATGGCGCGGTGTTCCACGCAACGGTGAACGGTAACCAAGCTCTTCCGGATCGCGGTTCGCTGTTTCCCCGCGCCTCTTACACCGTCGAGGTGACTGCCGAGGATGTGAATGGGGATCCACACACCTCCACGCATTCGGTGACGACGATTAATCCCCCGATGGTGACCGAGGTCGATTTCCGCTTCGCCGATGGCGAGGTGATCGGTAACGGCATGCCGGTGTGGGTACGTTTCGATCTCCCGGTGCCAGAAGCCGACCGGGCCGCGATTGAGCGCACGGCGTCGATCACCACCTCCCCGGTGCAGGAGGGTGCTTGGGGTTGGGTCGACGAGAACACCTTGCAGTGGCGACCGAAGAACTACTGGGAGATCGGTTCGACCGCTCACGTCGAGATCCACGCCGCGGGTCTTCGAGCTGGCGACAACTGGATTCTCAACGATGCCGCAGCCGACTACCGTTACGGCGACCTGCGGGTACTGCAAACAAATATCGATGCCCACACCACCACCTGCTACCGCAACGGCGAAGTGGTCAAGATCTTGCCGGTGAGTACCGGAAAGCCTGGCTACGAGACCATGACTGGCACCAAGATGATCATGGACAAGGAGTTCAAGACCATCATGGATTCCACCTCCTACGGCGTGGACAAGGAATCCGCCGAAGGGTACCGGCTGGAGGTCTACTACGCCCAGCGGATTACCTGGTCTGGTGAGTACTTCCATGCCGCTCCCTGGGCCGACGCATCCCACGGCAGCGAGAACGTCTCCCACGGATGCACCGGGCTATCCGACGAGAACGCTGCCTGGCTGTTCGAATACACCCTGGTGGGTGACCCCTGCGAATTCACCGGCTCCACCTTCCCCGTGCGCCCAGAACAGACCTGGGGCGCCTGGGTATACAGCTGGGAAGACTGGCAGAAACTCAGCGCCCTGAGGTAAGCGAACCTGGGCTCTGCCACGCATGCAGCTCGTGCTTCGACCGGAGGTTGGCCCTCCGACTCCAGTAAGTTGGGCCGCCGTCATTTCCTCACCACCGGTTCCAAGGTCCGCGCCACCTTACGCATGGCTCTTCCGCCTGGATAGGACGAAGAACAGAACCGCGATCACCAACAACATGCTCGCACCAACGAAGATCCATGCAAGAAGGGCAAACCCACCGCTGTAGGCCGCGATCTGAGCGTTGGCGCTGGCCTGCTCTTTGATCTGTTCAATGATCTGTTGCCCAGCTGCGGTGTCGGGCGTGGTCTGGGCTTGAGCGAGAGCCCTCGCGATGTCGGCTTGGATCGCTTCCTTGTGAGCGTTGATGTAATCGGTGATTCGGTGCGTTGCGTAAGTGGCGAGAAGGGCAACGCCGAATGAAGAGCCGATCTGCTGGGAAGCGTTGAGTACAGCCGAAGCAAGCCCGGAACGGTGCTCGCCCACGCCGCGAGTGCCCGCATTGAATGTCATTGGCATGACCAATCCAACGCCAACTCCATAGATAATGAGCCCGGGCAGTGCAGCCTGAATGTAGGTCGAATCGACCGTCATTTGGGCGAGCACGATGAAAGCGGCAGCCTGGATGGCGAGCCCTAGTGGGAATATGCCCTTCGCTCCGAGCCGCGGGACGAGCAGTCTGCTGGCGATCATGGCGGTGAGCACAAGGGTAGCAACCATCGGTAGAAACATGATGCCGGTCTTTAGCGGCGTGTACCCGAGGAAATCCTGGAAATAGTAGGTGAGGTAAAGGAACGCCCCCATCTGCGCTGCACCGTTGAGAAACTGAACGGTGCAGGAAGCGGCTCGCGCCGGATGCGTCGTGAGCCACAGCGGCAACACAGGCTGGCGAGCACGCCATTCCCGTACCACGAAGAGGACCGCAAAGACAGCCCCAGCGGAAAGCCAGATGAGGGTGGATGTCGAGGTCCACTCGTGCTGCTGGGCTTGATTCAGCCCATAGACGAGGCTGAAGATTGCCGCACATCCGAGGGCGAGTCCGAGCACGTCCTCAGTGATCCGGGTGGTGCGGTCGCGCTGGCTTGCGGGCGGGAGACTACGTCGACCTACCAGAAAGGCGACGACTGCGATTGACACGTTCACGTATAAGCACCAACGCCAGTCCAACGCATCAGTGAGCGCCCCGCCGACCATGAGTCCGACGGCTGCACCAAGTCCACCGGTTGCCCCGAGGGTGCCGAATGCTCTCGTGCGATCTGTCTGATCCGTAAAGGTCGTGTTGACTAAGGCAAGGACAGTGGGGGCAAGTAGAGCCCCGAACCCACCCTGTACCGCCCGAGCGGCCACGAGGACTCCGAACGAAGGAGCTAGACCAGCCACCAGACTTGCTACGGCAAAGCCAATCAGACCGGTCCGGTATGCGCGCCGAATGCCGAGCACCGCGGTGAGGCGTCCACCAAACAAGATCAGCCCACCAAAAGCTAGGCTATAAGCGGTCACTACCCATGGGCGCTGATCGGCACTCATGCCAAGATCGTCCTGCATCTGAGGGAGAGCGATCGCGATGACCGTCATGTCCAGCACGATCATCAACTGGGTGATCACCGCGCTGACGAGGACCGCTCCCAAGCGAACCCTTTTCCCCGCCGCTGGCGCCACGGCCGCCGTGTTGTTTCTGCTCATAACCCACCTCCATATCGAAACCATCGTTTCGGTTTCCTCTGCGAACGTACCTCCGGATGCGAGGTGTGTCAAAAACGATCGTTTCGATTTGATGGGTCAAACGGGTATGCTCGCGGCATGCCCAAGCTCAGCGACGCTCGACAACAGCGCCAGGCAGCCCGCATCTACGCCGCGGCGGAACGCTGCTTTGCCCGCAATGGCTTCCACGCGACGTCTATGGACGAGATCATCGCCGAAGCAGGCATGTCATCAAGCACCGTCTATCGGTACTACCCTGGGGGAAAGCAGGAACTCATCCACGCCGTATCCGCGGCTCGCATCGACCCTCTCCTCAACCGGATCGCCGCTCTCGCCGACCAGGCACACCCGCCACCCCTGGAACAAGCGTTCCTCGAAGGGATCGGTGTCCTGTGGCCTCACCCCGAATCTGCCGAAGCAGAAGACCCCTCGGCCATGCTCCGTTCTACCCGACTAGCACTGAATGCTTGGAACGAAATCGGCAGAGATGCACAACTCGGTGACATGCTTCGCGCGAACTACATCACCATCCGCACCCAACTCACGCGACTGATTCGCCGCTGGCAAGACAGCGGAATAGTCACAACGTCGTTGGAACCCGTGGAAGTAGCGGCCCTGATGCAGAACGTCGTCTTTGGACTGGTGATTGAACAGGTGATCACCGGTAACGCCGACATTCCAGGCGCGGCACACCGACTCAGCCAACTTCTCACTCCCCTCAGCACCTGAGCGACATCGCCGGGCCAGAGCACCATATCGTTGTGTAAACGGCAGCGAGAACGTCTCCCACGGATGCACCGGGCTATCCGACGAGAACGCTGCCTGGCTGTTCGAATACACCCTGGTGGGTGACCCCTGCGAGTTCACCGGCTCCACCTTCCCCGTGCGCCCAGATGCCGGACCGCCACCACTCCCACGACGACGTTCACCACGTAGCTTCCGGCCACGTACCCCCAAATGGGTCGTCCGTCGTCGGCTTGGCGGTTCGCCATAACCGGCCACCAGCTGGGAAGCCACACCGTCGCCCACGCCCAGAATCCATCCGCGATCAGGCCCATGCAGGGCAGTAACAGCACCACCAGTGCCAGCTTCACCACGGCAAAGCCTTGAACCTTGTTGGCGGCACCCGCCGCGAGGGCCAACCCGAAGGCTGCGCCCAAGGGAGCTCCCGCCACTGCAGTGAGGATCGTATCGACGACGTCTATGCTGTTCAGACCGGCAATCGGGAGGGCCAGCATGATCATGATCATGCTGAGCAGCCACGCCACGACCGCCCGCCAAGCGAGGTACCCGGTAAGAGACACGGGGGTGACTCGGATCGCGGTCAGCGTCCGGTCATCCTTCTCATCCAGCAGCATGAACCCGAGAAGAGTCCCCACCACTAACGGTATGACGACCGCGAAGAATGCCGTCTCAATGATGCCCAGCCAGCGCTCGGCACCGCCAGCCTCGCCGAGCGCGCCGCGGATGGGATCAGCCAGGGCACGCAGGGCAAGGGCCATCGCGACTGGGACCATCAGCATCCACGCCAGAAAGCCGTCACGCACCACGCGTCGGCCATCTGCAGCCACCAAATTCCTCGATACTTTCCACCTCATGTCACACCTGGTCGGCCACAAGGAAGCGCTGGAAGCGGGCGCTGGCCACCTTGAATCCGATCAGCACCCAGATCACAGCGACGATGAGAGCGGGCACGGCCCACCAGGCGGCCAACCGGCCAAACGCAACCTGGATCAGCACGACCACTGGGTGGAGGGGATGAAGCCACAGCCACCACCCCGACGGAGTACCGAACAGCGGCAGCATTGGGACCGCGAACACTGCCGTCCACAACCCAGACGGCAGCAAGAACCGGCTGATCGAAGGGTATTTGGACACTGCGATGAAGCCGTAGAGGACATAGAGGGCTGCGGCAACCGCGGCGGCAGCGAGGTAGGCGAACCAGTTCAACCGCCAGCCACATCCAACAAGCACCAACACCGACATTTCCACCAGCGACAGCACCGCCAGCGACACCACCAGGGACGCCAGATACTCATGCGGCCGCAACGGGCTCACGGCCTGCGCATTGAGGGTGCCCTCCACACGCTGCATGAGCACGTGAGCCGCTGCGAAATAGAACGCAGTAATGGTGAGATCGGCCAGGAGAACGACCGGCCACCACACGGCCCACTCGACGTCGACGGCGCGCAGCACGGCTGCCAGGAGGAGGGCCACGACGAGCGCCACGAGCCAAAAACCCTCGGTCACCTGCCGACGCAGATCAACCCACACGGTCGCCCCCAGTCGGCGCATCATGTCAGACTCCGACCGGTCAATTGGGTAAAAACATCGGCCAGGCCAGCCTCCTGAGAATGGATTGACTGTACCGGCTTGTTCCGGAGCGTCTCGTGGAACTCACGGTTGTCCGCCAAATCCATCAAGGGGAAGACCGCCTGTCCGCCGGGCCAGCTGAGTCTCACGGCTGCGCTGCCGTGCTGGCGGCGCAACTGGTCGGGGACGCCGATCTGTGCGACACGACCCTCGACGATGAAAGCCACCCGGTCGCAGATCCGCTCCGCCAGGCCCATGTCGTGGGTCGAGACGATCACGGTGCGTCCGGCGTTCCTCTCGTCGCTGATGAGACTCATCATGTGCTCGGCACCGACCGGGTCGAGGCCGGAGGTGGGTTCGTCGAGGAAGATGATCTCCGGGGTATGGATCAGCGCACGCGCCACGTTCAGCCGCACCCCCATGCCCTTGCTCATCCGAGCCGCAGGCAGGTTCGCATCAGAAGCCAACCCAACACGTTCGAGGAGTTCCAGCGGGTTACGCGTCGGCCCACGATAGAGGTGCGCAAAATACCTAAGGTTCTCCACCAGCGTCAGCCCGCCGAAGGCAATCGGGGATTCGAAGCCCACCCCCACCCGCTCGTAGTAGTCGCGACCCCAGGCCCCGATCTCCCGGCCAAGGACCGTAACCTTGCCGGTGTAACCAGTGAGCAGCCCCGTGAGGATGCGCTGGGTGGTGGACTTGCCAGCCCCGCTTGGCCCCAGGAATCCGAAGACCTCGCCGGGCGAGATGTTGAAGGCCACGTCGTGCAGCGTGGGCGCCACGTTGCCCGGGTACGTGAAGCCTAGCCCTGCGACCGCGATGACCCCGCTCATTTCTGCTCTTCACAGCCCACTGCACGCAGCACCATGTCCAGCACCGCACAAACCGTCTGCTGGAGGTCCTCACGCGTCTGGGCATCAGCGTCTGCAAGTTCCCGGGCGCTCGGGATCCCGAACCTAGTCAGAAGGTACTTTCCGAGGCCCATGACCGTGTGCTCGACCAGCCAAGCAGCGGCATCCGGATCGAGATCAGGGTGCAGTTCCCCACCCGCCACGCCCGCACGTACCGCATCGCAGACCCATGCGTGCACCTGATCGCCGGTATTGCGTATGGCCGCCATAACCGCCACCGCATCACTGCTATTCGCCCGGACGAGAACCTCCCACGAGAGCGGATCGGCAAGCTGGAAGGTCTGGGTGTCCAAGACGACGCTCTTCAGACGCTCGGCGAAGGATGCATCGTCACCAAGATCGTCGGTCATGGCGACACGACGCTCCAGCGAGTCCTGCACTGCGACCAGGTAGGCGTCCTGTTTGTCGAGAAAATACTGATAGAAACTGCCTTTGGACACCCCGGCACGCTGGGTGATCCGGTCGACAGAGGCGCCATCGAAGCTGTAACGGGCGAACTCGGTCTTGAGGGCAGCGACGAGCCGCTGTCTTTTGTCCTGCGGCAGGTTGTCGAATGTGGGGTGCGGCACCGGATCACTCCCTAGGTGACTCATCAGTCATATGACTGATGAGTCATAATCTACGCCGAGGGTAAGCCGCTGGCAACGAGGCTCCGGCCAAATATTTCGTCCAGATAGGCTTCGATACATGAAGGGTTGGCGAACCAATGGCTGGCCGGGCCGCATGCCCACCAGGCTCACCGCCGCTGGGCTGGCATGTGCGCTGGTCACCAGCGGGTGCGCAGGGCTCACCGACCGTGGCATCGACCCCGGCAAGGCCGAATCCCTGGCCGAGCGGCTGGTCGTCGCCCTGGCCGTCGGTGATATCTCCAGCATCGAAGCCATCGACCAAGACCGGGCCGTGCGCGACCATGAGCAGGTGATCGGCTCCATGGGTGCTCTGCTGCCCAATACGAGTCTCGCTGGCATCACCTACAAAGATGGGGGCCGCACGGCCGATGTTCTCATCAACCAGGAATACGCTTTCCCGCAGGGCTCGTGGACCTTCCAAACCCATGCCACGCTGCGTCACGACGACACCTGGCTCCTCGACTGGTCGCCATCGATCGTCCATCCGCAGTTATCGGCTACCACCCGGCTGCGCGACGAACGGAGCACCGGGGTACGTGGGACTATCCGCGACGCCGCAGGCACCGCCCTGGTGGAGAACCGCACCGTTTACAAGGTGGGTATCGACAAATCCCAAACCGACCCCGCCCAATGGGAACCCTCCGCCCGGTCCCTGGCTGGGCTCCTGGAGGTCGATCCAGACCAGTACGCTGCCCAAGTCCTGGCCTCGGGACCGCTGGCCTTCGTCTCAGCCATCACCCTGCGCGAAGGCCGGGTACCGAGCGCCATCGCATCCGTCCCGGGCGCAGCTGCCGTGCCCTCCACCCTCCCGCTAGCCCCGGACCAGAACTTCGCCCGAGGATTGCTTGGCATCTCTGGCGAGGCACCACCCGAAGTCATTGCGAAATCAAAGGGAGAGATCATCACCGGGGACATCGTCGGGCTCAGTGGGGTACAGATGTACCAGGATTCCCGGTTGCGTGGGATTCCCGGGCATACGATCACCATCTCACCACGCACCCCAGAGCAGCTATCCGAGATGGGCCAGCCCCCATCCTCGGAACCGGCCCCATCCACCAATCCCGGCACGCTCCAGCAGGATCACACCGTCTACTCGGTGGCCGCAGTCGATGGGTCCGGCGTGAGCCTCACTCTCAACTCCGACCTGCAGCGCCGCACTGAGGAACTGCTGTCCCGCTACGAGTGGCTGGTGATGGCGGTGGTGCTCGACCGACACACCGGAGCGATCTTGGCCGCAGCAAATTCCCCGGCGGCGGGCGCGAATTCCTTCGCCACCACCGGCGCCTACCCACCAGGTTCGACGCTGAAGGTGGTGACCGCCCTCGCCCTGCTGCGTCGCGGCTACACCCCCGACTCCCCGGTGAACTGCTCCAAGGAAGCCACCGTCGACGGTCGCATCTTCACCAACTTCCCCGGCTACCCGCCGGAGCACAACGGCGTCATCCCGCTACGCGATGCCGTTGCCCAGTCCTGCAACACCGCATTCATCAACGCTTCGGTGGACATGTCCGACACCGAGCTCGCCTCCGCAGCAGCCTCCTTGGGCCTGTCCGTCGATCACGATTCAGGCTTCGACGCCTTCTACGGTTCGATACCCACACCCCCCGATGTGGTGACCAAGGCCTCGAACAACATCGGCCAAGGGCTGGTACAAATGTCACCGATGGCGATGGCCGGAATGGCTGCCTCGGTGTCCAGCGGGGAGACGAAGATCCCCTACCTCATCTCCGACCAGGTGCCCACCTCCACCGCCCAGCCGCTCACCGGGCAAGAGGCCTCCATGTTGCAGGACATCATGGCCTCGGTCGTCGCCTCCGGTACCCTCACCCATGTATCTGGGGTGTTGCAAGGCGGCAAATCGGGCACCTCGGAATTCTCCGACGACATCACCCGCAACCACATCTGGACCGTCGGATACACCGAGGATTACGCGATCACCGTGATGGACTACGAATCACACAGTTGGATCCCCAACGAAGTCATCAAGGCCCTGCTGGGCTGACAGGCAGGAACCATGAATATCATCTGGCCGGACACCATTATCGAAATCGGCGTCATCCTCGCCGTCGCCATCGTCACCCGCGGGGTGCTGATGCGGGTGATCCGGATGTGGATCCGCTCTTCCACACGACGTGCCGAACGGCAACGCGATGACCTGTCGGGCCGGGCCGCCAAGGTGATCGCTGCCGCCGGGGCGATGGACACCGAACGGCAAAACCACCGATCCCGCACCCTGGCCTCAATGCTTGGCTCTATCCTCAACGCATTGCTCGTCATAGTCGTCGCCTTCATGGTGCTGCAGGCCGTCGGCATCAATATTGCCCCCGCCCTGGCCTCGGCGGGAATCGGCGGGATAGCGATCGGCTTCGGGGCCCAATCCCTGGTGAAGGACATCTTGTCGGGAATCTTCATCATGATGGAGGACCAGTTCGGGGTCGGTGATTCGATCGACGTCGGGGACCTCCGCGGCACCGTGCTGGGTTTGGGACTGCGGGTAACCCGTATCCAGGATCCGCACGGCGAGATCTGGTATGTGCGCAACGGGGAGATCTCCACCCTCGGAAACCGCACCCAAGGATGGTCCGTCTCGACAGTCACCGTTCCGGTGCCGATCTCTCAGGATCCGCAGGCCGTCATCTCCACTCTCACCGCCATCTGTATCGCCCTCGACCAGGACGAGGTGTGGTCCGAGACGATGCTCGAATCCCCGGTGGTGCTGGGCCTCAACTCCTTTGAGGGGAACCTGGCAAACTACCAGATTCTCCTCAAATGCCCCACCGACAAGCAGTGGGGTCTGGAACGTGAACTGCGGGCCCGCATCCTCACCGCCTTCGACGCAGCCGGAATCCGCACCCCTCGCCCCATTGATTACGTCGGCCAACCGCCGAAGGCTTGATCCACAGATGTGCGTGGATGAGCATGAACCCCGACCAAGGTTCGTGCTTCCTCGACACCGACGAATTCATGAGCATCAATGCCCAAGTGGCGCGCCGCGTCCACGTTGGCGTAGCGGTCATCGAAGAACAACACATCGCCCGCGTCACATCCGACGCGCTCAAGCAGACAAGAGAAGGCACGTGGATCCGGTTTGCGCACTGCGATATCTGCGCTGACCACCCAATCGGTGATGATCTCATCAAGCCCGAAACGACCTCTAAGGCGCCTCGACCATGCCGAGACGTCATTCGTCAGAGCCGTAACTCGTAATCCATGCGCAGCAGCCTCCTGAACCAAATCCGTGATACCCGGCATCAACTCGTGCCTTTGGCAGTATTCCTCGTCCAGCCCCTGCGGGAGGCCGCACGCTAACCACAGTTCATCCGAGGTCATCCGGCCAAGGCTTGCGGCTCGGTAATGCCTCTTGATCTCCGCCGCAGACAGGATGCAACCCTTGGCCCGGACAAACGGAATCAAAAGCTCGGCCACATCGTCGGCGGATCGGTAGATGACGCCCATGGCGTCGAGAACCAGGATCCTGCTCATCGGCCCCGATGATACCGGGCCGTCCTGGTCTTACCGTTACCTCAAGCGAGCCAGTTGCGCAGGCAAAGCCCTGGCGATCCCCGGTCGGCACATACCGGGCGGTAGAGTGTTCTGGGTGTGCGATCTGAACGAGGTACGTGCCACTGCCTTGGCGACGCTGCTGCCCGCAAGCGACATCATTACCTCACTGGGCAAGCTCTTCGCCGCCGCGGGCCACGAGTTGCACTTGGTGGGTGGCTCGGTCCGTGATGCCCTGCTGGGCAAGCTCGGCAACGACCTCGACTTCACCACCTCGGCTCACCCAGCGCAGACCCACTCCCTGTTGAAAAAGTTCACCAAGACGGTCTGGGACGTAGGCTCCGAGTACGGCACCATCTCCGCCCAGACGACGGACCGCACCTGGCTCATTGAGATCACTACCTTCCGCGCCGACACTTACCGCACCGATTCCCGCAAACCAGTCGTTGCCTTCGGCGACAATGTCACCGGTGATCTGGTGCGCCGCGATTTCACGATCAACGCGATGGCCCTGGACGTCACCGGCCCCAGCATTGAGCAGTGGCGGCTCGTCGACCCCCACGACGGACTCGACGACTTGGCCAAACGCATCCTGCGCACCCCGGCCGCACCCGAGATCTCCTTCTCCGACGACCCGCTGCGGATGATGCGCGCCGCCCGCTTCGCATCCCAGCTCAACTTTGATCTTGCCCCGGACACCGCCCGGGCGATGGGGGAGATGGCCGAGCGGATCTCAATCATCTCCGCCGAACGGGTCCGCGACGAACTGTCGAAGCTGCTGCTCACCGATTCCCCGCGCTTCGGGCTCGATCTACTGGTACGTTCCGGGATCGCCCAGATTGTCCTGCCCGAACTACCCGCCATGCAGCTGGAACGCGACGAACACGCCCGCCACAAGGATGTCTATGAACATTCGTTGACCGTACTCGACCAGGCGATCGCCCTGGAGAAGGCCCGGGACTTCGTCGACGGGAAACCGAACCCCGACCACACCCCGGATCTGGTGGTGCGCCTGGCAGCCCTGCTGCACGACATCGGCAAGCCCGCCACCAGAACCTTCGAGGGATCCAAAGTGACCTTCCACCACCACGACATCGTCGGGGCGAAGATGGCTCGCAAACGCCTGAAGGCGTTGCGCTACCCACGTGATGTGATCACCGCGGTATGCGAGCTCATCGCCTTGCACCTGAGATTCCATGGCTATGCAGAGGGATCCTCTGGCGGGGCGTCATCGGGGTGGAGCGATTCCGCAGTTCGCCGTTACGTGCGCGACGCTGGTGATCAGCTAGAGCGCTTGCACATCCTTACCCGCTCCGACTGCACCACTCGCAACCAGCGCAAGGCCGACCGGCTGCGGCGCGCCTACGACGAACTGGAATACCGCATTGACGAGCTGGCTGCGGCCGAGGAACTGGCGGCGATCCGCCCCGACCTGAACGGCGACCAGATCATGGCTCTACTGGGCATCGGCCCGGGACGCCAGGTGGGTGCCGCTTACAAATTCCTGCTCGAACGCCGGATGGACCAAGGTCCGCTCGGCGAGGAACGTGCCCGTGCCGAGCTGCTTGCCTGGTGGGCCGACCAACCACACTGAGGTCAGGTGAGCGATGACTACCCAACCGGATTCTGGGTCCCTCATCCATGTGTACGGCAGCGACCGGGTGATCCACCGCGGGTTGATGCAGCTGGTTCTGATGTCCATCCTTGCCATGGCGATGATGGCGATCTCGGCGATCAACGTCGCCCTGCCCTCGATCGAATCCTCCCTGGGTGCAAGCAATTCCCAGGTGCAGTGGATGCTCGCCGGTTACGCCCTGGTCTACGGGATGGTGCTGGTTCCCGCAGGACGGGTGGGTGATGTACTGGGACGCTCGTCGGTGTTCATGGTGGGTCTGGCGGTGTTCGCCCTGGGTTCCCTGGGTTGTGCAGTGGCTCAGGACCCGATCTGGCTCAACGCCATGCGGATCGCCCAAGGGGTGGGGGCCGGTATCGCGTCCCCGCAGGTGAACGGGGCCATCGTCCAATACTTCAATGGCCTGGCACGGGCGAAGGCCTTCGCCATGTTCGGCCTTGTGGTGTCGGTGTCGGTCGCCGTCGCGCCGTCGATCACCGGAGTATTGATCAACTGGCTCGGTGCCGAGACCGGGTGGCGGGCCTCCTTCTTCTGGAATGTGCCGATCGGGGTAACGGCCCTGGTGGCCGGAATCCGCTGGCTGCCCTTCGAGACCGAACGGCACCGTCGCGCCCAGCGTGCCACAGGCACCCTGGCCTCCCACCGCATTGACCTTGATCCGCTGGGCATGGTGCTGCTCACCGGCAGCGTGCTGTGCACGATGATGCCCTTCATGATCAAGACCTTGGCTTCTTTCGGGTTGCTGTTGGTGGCCGGGGTACTGGGATTCACCTGGGTCCGCTGGGAACGGGCCCACAAGGCCCGTGGTGGGGAGCCGATGGTCGACCTGTCGTTGTTCGCTCACCGTTCCTTCACCAACGGGGTATTGGTCTCTGGGGTGCAGTTCCTGGGAGCAACCTCGATCTTCACCGTACTCGCCCTGTATGTGCAAAGCGGATTGGGGGTCTCGGCGATCGTGTCCGGTCTGCTCGGGTTGCCGAATGCGGCCGCCAGCGCCTGGGCATCTTTGTGGGCCGGACACCGCGTGCTGAACAACGGGCGACGCATCGTCGCCTGGGCCTTTGTACCCCACCTGGCAGGCATCGCGGGAACGATGATGATTGCCCATTTCGTCGAGTCAGGTGACCTCGACGCCCTGTGGCTGGCCGCGCCCCTGGTGCTGTCTGGGATTGGGGTAGGAGCCATCAATTCGGCCAACCAGACCTTGGCCCTGTCCGACATTCCGGTGGAGGTGGGTGGTACCTCCGGGGCAGTGAAACAAGTAGCCGAACGCATGGGAACCGCAGTCGGCAATGCGATGATCAGCGGCACCCTGTTCGCTGGCACAGCAGCTGCCGGCTGGGCCCTTGGCTTCCAACTGGCCTTCGGGTTGATCGGTGTGGTGCTGCTCGTCGCGGCTGTGCTCGCGGTGCTGGACCTACGGATGCTGGGTCCGGGAACGGCGACCAACACCTGGGTACCAGCCAGGAGCAATAACCTCGAACCATAGGATGTGCTGGTGCTCACGAGACCTCATCACCGATGCGGGGACCTGCCGGTCGTCGCGGTGCTGATGGCCGTCCTTGCGATGGTGGCCGTCTGGTTTACACCCATGTCGGCCTGCGCGGATCCCCCCAAGGACCAGATCCAGGTGGAGCTCGAGTCGGTAAACCCGGCGACGCTGGGGAATGAGGGGGACCTCGTACTCAGCGGCACAGTGACCAACACCACCGAAGAACCCCTCACTGACCTGGGAGTGCAGCTGTGGCGTGATGCTCGCCCGATCACCTCCCTGGATGTGCTGGCCGAGGCGGTGGAAGCCAACGGCGGCAGCGGTGCGGTGATGCAGTCTGCGCCTGCTCACGACTACCTTGGCGACGGCAGCCTGGGGCCCGGACAGACCAAACAGTTCACCGTCCGAGCCGCGATGGGCTCCGACGCAGAGGAACAACTATGGTTGTCGCAACCGGGTGCCGCCTATCGGATTGGGGTCGAGGTACGCTCCATGTCGTCCTGGAACGATTCGTGGCTGGGCGCTGCGCGCACCGTCATTTCCCTCCCGGGCTCGGTCACCGCCCACGTGGCCCCCATCGTCCAGTTGAACGCCATCCCGTCGATGACCGAACCGACCACGCTGCGGCAAACCGCGCAGTTCGCCGACAACCGGCTGGCCATCGACCTGACGCAACGATTGATACCGCTGACCAACTACGCCCAGGCCAATGGACTGCAGGTCGTCGTGGACCCGCTGCTATTCGATGAGGCCACGGCCCTGGCCGCCTCTCACTTGGAGGGAGCCGATACCGCCCAGGCTTGGCTGGAGATAATCACTGCGATGCTCGCCCAGCAGCGACTGGTCCGAAGCCTGTATGGCTCCCCGGATATCGCCTCCCTGCTCGTCGCCGACGAGCAACTGGCCCAGCGCAGCGCGCAACTCCCCGAAGCACATCCGCTGGCCGGGGCCCAACTGTGGATCATCCCGGCTGGTGGGACGGTGACTCAAGCGATGCTGGATGCCTTCCCGCAGGCCTCCGTCGTGCTGGGATCGAATACCTCGGGTGTCAATGGCTCCACCCGGGTGCTGCGCACTTCATCGATCATTGATCCCCACACGCCAGAGGGCACCTGGACCTCGTTGGCCGCCGCAGAGCAGGTGGTAGCCGGGACCCAGGGCACGGCCATGGTGTCGGTTGTCACCACCCTCGCACAGCTCACCTGGTTGTCGTCCACCGCTTCGATCCGCACCTGGATCGAAGCCTCGGCCATCCAAACTGGCGAACCGGTGGACCTCGCACAACTCGCTGATGCCAGTCCCAATGGCACCCTGGCCGCCCGCACCCAGCAGACCCGCCAGCTGGTCACCACATGGTGCGCCATGGTCACCGACGAAACCTGCGTGGACTCACTGATCCCTGGGGCCTGGTCAACCCGCTGGTCCAGCCCAAACGACGCCTTGGCCTGGCTGGATGCCTTGGATGCGACGCCGTCAGCCGGGGTGGGTGCTGGAGGTATCGAATTGGCCACCAGCGATTGGGTGACCACCTCGGCAGAGGACAACCAGCTGCCGGTGACCATCACCAACCGAACCGCCCACCAAGTGCATCTGCTGGTCAAATTCACCTCGGCCAACCCGCTACGCATCGAGGTGCCGGATTCCGAGGTGATGACCATCAGCCCAGGGGAATCCGCCACGGTGCGGGTGAAACCACGCACCCAAGGCAACGGGACGGTCGCTTTCACCGCCCAGGCGCTCACTCCGTCGCGGATTCCAGTGGGGGATCCGGTCGATTTCTCAATCACCGGTACCAATGCCGGGCGGATCGGATGGATCATCATCATCGCCTCGGGTGCGGTGCTGCTGGGAGCCACCGCCCTGCGGGTGCGTCAAGTGCGGCACGAGAACCGCGACGCCGCAACGACCTGAACCATTGACTGGGCTGATCGGGCAGACTTGGAGAAACAGGAGGGGTATGGACAACAACGAGCCGACGACGTGGCACCAGAATGTGTCAACCGTGACCCCAGGCTTGCTCATCGGCGGGCGCTACCGGTTGGAGGCGAATCTCGGAGTCCACACCCAAGTGACCACCTGGCGGGGGACCGACCAGGATCTGTCACGCTCGGTACTCGTCCATCTGACCTCCGTTGACGATGAACGTTTCGGCTGGGTACTACAGGCCGCGCGACGAGCCGCCGGGGTGAGTGATCCCCGGTTCCTGCGGGTGCTCGACGCTGCCCAGGCCTCGGGCCAGAATCCGTGGAGTTACGTGGTATGCGAATACCCCGTCGGCGACTCTCTCGTCGATCTTCTTTCCCGGCAGCTGCTCACCTCGCGGCAAGCAGGTTTGTTGGTTGGTCAGGTGACCGATGCGTTGTGCGCCCAGCATGCCGATGGGAATTTCCACCAGTGCCTGGGCCCCGACCAGGTGGTGGTGACCGCCAACGGGAATGTGAAGATCTCCGGCTTTCTCATTGAGGCCGCAGCCAACGACCTGGCTCAGCGGGACTGGTCGGTCCAGCAGAAGGCCGACGTCGTGGGGCTGGCCTCGCTGCTGTATGCCGCTCTCACCGGCCACTGGCCGATTCCCCCCAGCCAGCCGCAGCGACCCTTCCGAGGCCTGCCACCCGCCCCGTTGCAGGGTCTACCCCCCGCCACCGAGCAGTTTTGGTGCCCACCCACCCAGCTGAACCCGCAGGCCGATCCGGGTCTGGCTAGCATCGCCCTGGCCGGGTTGCGCCCCAGCGTGGGACTGGTTGGGCCAAGCCTGCACTCGGCGGCAGAGCTGGCCGACGCGCTCGCCTCGGTCGTCGGAGCGACCGGGGCAGAGGAGACCTTGGAAAGGATGATGGCCGGATCGGGGAGCTCAGTCTCGTCCCTAGCGAATACGCCGGATGTGACGGCCTCGGATGCAGCCACCCAGGTGCTCGGTGTCGGCCAAGAACCAACCCAAACGCTTGCGACCGGCCCTGGCGAACCAACAACACCGAGCGCCACCGACCCGCAGGCCCCGACAATGGTCATGGCCCCAGCTGCCACGCAGACCCCATCCCAGGTTCCGGCTCATACGTCAGCCCCGAACGCCAATGGCCCCAGAACCGCGGTACTACCCTCGGTGGATGACGAGGAATCTGGCACCGCCCACGACGATCTTTTCGCGGGCCAGTCACCAGAGCCCCCGCCGTGGCTTTCCCCGGCCAAACCACGAAATCCGGGTGCCCGGATCCGGATCGACGGGCTACCCTTTCGCCCGGTGGTGACAGGCATCGTGGCGCTCGCCGTGCTCGTGGCGTTGGTGCTGGGAGTCAAGTCCTGTGCCGGTGGCGGTGCAGAATCCCCCGGACAGTCCGAGACCCACGAGCAGGTGGCGGTGGCCCAGGCCTTCGTCTTGGACCCGGTAGCTGACGGCGGCGACATGTCGGAGAATATGTCGGACGCCCCGCTGGCCGTCGACGGTGATCCGGCGACAACCTGGGATACTTTGACCTACTACGGAAATCCCTCCTTTGGAGGACTCAAGCCCGGCGTGGGGCTGGTGCTCGACCTGGGGAAGCAGACCTCGGTTTCGCAGGTAAGTCTGCAACTGACCAACCAGCCGAACAAGGTACAGATCATGGTGCCTTCGGATCCCTCGACTCAGACGGCACCTACCGATTCGGTCACGTCGTGGTCGGTCGTCGCCAGCGACGACGCGATGGGGAGCAGCGGCGTCCTGACGACATCGACCACCACTCGGTTCATAATGGTGTACTTCACCCAACTGCCTTCCATCGGGAACGCCCAGTACAAGTCGGGCATCGCCGAGGTAACTATCACCTCCTGAGGAGTCATCCATGAAGTTGCTGATCATTCGTCACGGGGAGTCGACCAACAACCTCCTCCATGCAACCACTGGTGGTTTCGAAGGACGCTCCCCCGACCCACTGCTCACCCCGCGCGGACAGCAGCAGGCGCAGAGCCTGGCTCAGGCGATGATTGATGGTGCTCAACCCGCTCCGACGGTGATCTACTGCTCGCTGATGAGTCGCGCGATCCAGACCGCAGCCCCGCTGGCCGACGCCCTAGACCTGCCGATCGTCGGCCACCCCGAGATCTACGAGGCTGGAGGACCCTACGAGGGCGACCCGGCCGATCCGGTGCCCCATCCAGGTGCTTCACGCAGTGAATTGCAGGCGCTCACCCCGCGCATCGTGTTGCCCACCGAGGCGGAGGAAAGCGGTTGGTACCACGGTCATGGGGAAGATGATCCAGCGCGGGCCGAGCGCGGCGCCATGGTGATCCGGCAGATGGTGGCCGCCCATGCCGGGCAGGATTGCATAGTGGGTCTCGTTTGCCACGAGTGGATCGCCCAGTACCTGATCCGGGCAGCCATCGGCTTCCACGCCGTCGGAGGGGTCGCCGAACCGTGGATGGGGATGAACAACACTGGGACGACCTTCATTGATATGGAACAACCCGTCCCGGTGACCGAGACCAGTCACAACGGCGCATCCCTGGAACGGGTTCTCACCTGGCACAACAACACCCGGCACCTACCCCTCGACCTGATCACCGGCTGAGTTGCCGGAATTCTGGCAGGCTTGCGGTGCCAGCTGGTATCTGCCTGGCACCGATCTCATCGTGCAGAAAGGCCCGCTGTCATGCGGGCCTCTCAAGATTGATAGCCTTGTCAGCTATTGGCGTCAACACTCGGGTGGGCTTCAGGTATGGAATTTATCTGTGGTGGTTGAATGTTGGGTGCAGGCTGCCGGTGATCCGGTCCGCGCCGCCGGAGGAATAGGCGTCGGCATCGGCGCGTTCGACCTGTCACGAGATCGTCGAACCTGTGAGAGGGGTTCTCATGTCCAGCAATCCGTTTGCCGTGCCGGGTCTTGACCTTGGTCTGGGCACCAGTACCCCGGTTTCCGAAGAATCCACCTTTTTGCACACCGATGACACCATCCACGAAGTGATCATCGTCGGCTCGGGGCCCGCTGGGTATACCGCCGCGGTGTACACCGCCCGGGGTGGCTTGGCGCCGCTGGTCTTTGAGGGCTCAATCGGCGCTGGTGGCGCCTTGATGAACACCACCGACGTAGAGAATTACCCCGGTTTTCCCGAAGGTGTACTCGGCCCGGACCTGATGGGTAAGATGCGCACCCAGGCGGAGCGGTTCGGCGCTCAACTCGTCGCCGACGATGTGACCGCAATGGATCTCATGGGGGAGGTGAAGACCGTCACCGATTCCGCCGGGGTAATGCATCGCGCAAAGACGGTCATCTTGGCCATGGGGGCGGCCCATCGCAAGCTGGATATCCCAGCCGAGGAGAAATATTCGGGTCGTGGGGTTTCCTGGTGTGCCACCTGCGACGGATTCTTCTACCGGGGCAAGGACATCGCCGTGGTCGGCGGTGGCGACTCCGCAGCCGAGGAGGCCACCTTCCTCACCCGTTTCGCCAACTCGGTGACCCTTATCCATCGCCGCAACGAATTGCGTGCATCCAAGATCATGGTTTCCCGGGTACTTGAGGATCCGAAGATCACCGTTGCTTGGAATTCCCGGATCGTCGACATGGGCGGTGAACCGACCCTGCAGTCGCTGACCCTTGAGGATACGGTGACCGGGCAGACCCGCGAGATTGAGGTTGCCGGGCTCTTTGAGGCCATTGGCCTGGTGCCACGTTCTGAGCTGGTCGCCGGTCAGGTCGAGCTCTCCGAGGGCGGGTATGTGAAGGTCGACGGGTCTTCCACTCGCACCAGCCTTCCTGGAGTCTTTGCCTGCGGCGATCTTGTCGACGACGTCTACCAGCAGGCAATCACGGCTGCCGGCACTGGATGCCGGGCTGCCTTGGACGCCGAGCGCCATCTAGCAAACCTCACCCAGGATCCTTCCTGACAAACTGATCTGATTTTCAACCAAATCGTCGGTTTATTTCACCGACCCTGACAGCGGTCGTGCTGTCGTACACTTGAGAGGAACTCACATGGCAGTTATCGAGATCACCGACCAGTCCTTCGAGGAAGAGGTCCGCAAATCCACGAAACCGGTCCTGGTCGACTACTGGGCTGATTGGTGCTCGCCCTGCAAGCAGCTCTCCCCGATCATCGACGAGCTTGCAGAAACCTACGGCGACCGCATGGTCTTTGCCAAGCTCGACACCAATGCGAACCCCGATATCCCGATGCAGCAGGGCGTGATGGCCTTGCCGACTCTCCAGTTCTATGTGAATGGGGAGGTTGTGCAGCAGTTCCAGGGCGGCAAGACAAAAGCTGCGCTGATCAGGGCCATCGAGTCGATCATTGACTGATTGATTTATCGACAAAGCTCCTTGCCTGCAAATCTCCAAAATGGAGGGCTGAGGCAAGGAGCCTTGTCATTCCATGGTTGATCGCCTCCGGATCCGAGGATCGGAGCCGCGTCGGTTTCTCCTGTCCAAGGAGAAGCATGCCGAGGTCCGGGGACTTCGGCCCGGGTCGTCGTCCACGCCGCCAAGGATCATCGTCCGCCTCGGGATGACCTCCACCAGTCGGGTCCAGCACTCAGCGCTCCAGCAGTTCCATGATCCGGTCCAGATCATCGGCGTCGGCAAACTCGATGGTGACCTTCCCCTTCCGGGCACCCACCTGAATCTGTACCTTCGTATCGAGCCGATGGGCCAGCCGGTCGGCATGAGCGGTTGCGTAGGCAGGGACCTCTTTTGCCTGGCGACGCCTGGCCGGGCTGGGCCAGCCGGTCAGCTGGGTCAGCGAGGCTTCCTCCTCGGCACCACGAACCGACAGCCCCTCAGCGACGATTCGCTGGGCCAGGCGCTCCTGGGCGGCAGGATCATCAAGTTTGAGAATCGCCCTGGCATGGCCAGCCGAGAGCACACCAGCGGCTACCCGGCGCTGCACCGGACCGGGCAGGGTGAGTAGGCGCATGGTGTTCGAGATGTGCGGACGTGATCTTTTGATCCGCTGGGAGAGCTCCTCTTGGGAGCAATCGAAATCATCCAACAGCTGCCGGTAAGCGGCCGCTTCTTCAAGAGGATTCAGTTGTGCCCGGTGCAGGTTCTCCAGCAGCGCGTCGCGCAGCATATCGGCGTCGTCGGTCTTGCGCACGATGGCCGGAATGACCGCCAATCCGGCGATCTTGTGAGCGCGCAGTCTGCGCTCCCCCATGATGAGTTCATACCCACCAGAGCGTTCCCTGACGACGACCGGCTGCAGCAGGCCGACCTCCTTGACCGAGGCGACAAGTTCATCAAGCTCGGCCTCATCGAAGACTTGCCGCGGCTGATGCGGATTGGGAACCACCTTGTCAACCGGGATTTCAGCGTAGTAGGAACCGTCCGGCGCCTGGTCACGCCGGGGCTCATCATTGGCTTCCTCTACGATTTCCTCCGCACGCGGTTCGGTGCTCTGCAGGAGCGCACCGAGACCTCGTCCAAGACCTCCGGGCTTCGTCTTGGCCATCAGTCCTCCTTCTGGTTGATTTCTGCTCCGCGTTCTGCAATTTCTCGCGCGGCCTTCACATAGGACTTAGCACCCACCGATTCCGGGTCGTAGGTGAGAATCGTCTGCCCGTAGCTGGGCGCCTCACTCACCCGGACCGACCGTGGGATCATCGTCCGAAGGGTCTGCTCCGGGAAATGCTTGCGAACTTCCTCCCCCACCTGACTGGAAAGCTTCGTCCTAGCATCGAACATCGTCAACAGAACCGTGCCAAGCACCAGTTCCTGATTGAGATCTTCCTGGACCGCGTTGATCGTTCGCATCAACTGAGTCACACCTTCGAGCGCGTAGTACTCAGTCTGAATCGGCACCATGACCTCCGTCGCCGCAACGAAAGCGTTGAGCGTCAGCAGCCCCAATGATGGCGGACAATCGAATATCACGTAGTCAACGTAGTATTTCGATTGGAATCTTTTGAGTGCTTTCTTCAGTTTCTGTTCCCTCGCCACAAGCGGAACCAGCTCAATCTCCGCGGCAGCGAGATCGATTGTCGCCGGAACCACCACAAGGTTCTTGGATTCTGGCGAGTTGGAGGCGACATCTTCGATTGGTTTGTCCTGCAACAGCACTTCGTAGGTACCGGGAGTTCCCGAGACGTGATCCACGCCGAGAGCCGTGGACGCATTCCCCTGGGGATCGAGATCCATCAGGAGAACCTTGAGCCCGCTTTTTGCCAACGCGGCGGCGACGTTCACTGCCGTGGTCGTTTTCCCCACGCCACCTTTCTGGTTGGCGATGACGATTGTCCTCGGTGTGGCCGGGCGAGGGAATGTTTCACGTGAAACGGTCGTCGTGTCAGTCACGAGGTATGCCTCCTTCAACGCATCGACTCAAAAAGAATAACCTACCGATCTGACAGCTTTCTCTCACGCGTGCTACAACCATCTCGTTTCACGTGAAACGGACCAGAACTTGTCGGCAGAACCGCTTGTGAAAGCCTCTCCCCGTGTTCACCAGTCATAAAGCACACTGAAAAGTGACCTCAAGGTGAGCATGACAGTTGACACACTCATCATCCGACAGAAGAGCGCAACACCGTCAGAACACTCCGGAATTCCTCACCCCATTCACCAAAGCACGTACCTCCCCTGAGGACCAACAGTCGACCAGAACGCAAGACTGACCGTCCTCTGCCCCACGTCCTCTGAATAGACCTCGTGTGACTGGACCTCGTGATCATTTCATCGCAACATGTTTGCCTCACATCACAGCAAGACCGAGCACGCCCGCAGCTCATCTTCGTGGCTGCCACCGGCACATTGAACAACCAAAATATCCCTTAGCAATACCGACGCCGAGATCATCTGAAATGCGCCGGATTGGTGATGCCACACGACCCCCGAATCAAAACAAAGACACGCGCACCTAAGAAAGTCATCTATGTACGATGCAACTCGGCCGATCGCAGGCTTCAGCACAAACCCACTGACGATCATGATGAGTGAGTCCTCCTCGGTACAGGCAGCCTGCCACGGCTGGATCGTTCTCGCCTGACACCGGGAACAAAAGACCCCACGTCGTTGAGCACCGCCTATCACGGCATTCTGCCAAAGGTCCACGATTTCCCGAGAACGGTATCAAACCAATCCCACTGCGATCAGCCGTCCGCAAGAATCGGGCTCGCCAGCGAAAGCCGGGGTGGTAAAGGTTCCGGTGAACCTCTCCCGCGGACGATCGGCATCATGCGCCCTCGACACCGCATGGCGGAAGCAAACCATCCGTCTCGGCTCCCACAATCCAGCAGCATGGCACGGACCAACGATATGGCCGACACAACCACAGATCTGCATGGTTGCCTGGCACTCCCTAACAGACAAGTCTTGCGGCCTGACCAGGGGAAATGCATCACACAATGCTATACAAATTTCAATCACTTTGTCAGGAAGGCTTCTCCCGAGACATGTGTTGGTTGTAGGGAAAAATGGTCATGAAAGGTCCTCGCCACTCATCAATTTTCCCTATCACTTCATCCAGGTCCTCGGCACATCACCTGGCTCGCCGGATAGTCACCACATGGGTGACCTCGGCCCCGGGTACCCTGATGTCGGTCAGTTCGGCTGTCAGTCGATGACGGGCCAGAAACCGTTCAGCATCCACAATTTCCTGGGAAGCGCTTTCCCCTTTGAGTGCGTGCATCACCCCAGACGCACCAAACAATCCAGTGGTCCAGCCAAGAAGTTTGCCAAGGCCCGCCACCGCCCGGCAGGTGACGACATCAAAACGTTCGGTACACTTCTCCGCTCTCCCCCGCAGCACCCGCACTCGGTCATCAATACCCAACTCACCCACCACCCCGGTCAGGAAAATCGACCGGCGCAACATTGGCTCTAAAAGAGTTACCTCCAGATCGGGACGAGCCAGCGCGAGTGGTATTCCCGGTAGCCCGGCACCCGAACCGACGTCGACCACGCTGACTCCACCATCAGGTAACCCAGCCACCGCAGCGCTGTTCAGAATGTGCCGCGACCAGAGCCGACCAGCCTCCCGGGGGCCGATCAGCCCCCACTCAATGCCGCGCGTTGCCAAGATCTCGTGGTAAGCCACTGCAAGATCGGCAGAAGATCCAAAAACATCATCAACGGCATCAGGAACCGGTGACTGGTTCATCGCACCTCCCTATGGAAAATCGGCCAAAGCAACGGAAAGGCCCCACCAGGTCGCTGACCGGTGGGGCCTTTGCAGCACATTCAGGGTTTCGAAATCACCACGCGACGGTTCGGGTTCTGCCCCTCGGACTCGGAATGAAGCCCTGCGGCAGCCACAACATCGTGCACGACCTTACGTTCGAAAGGGTTCATCGGAGCCAGGCGCACCGGCTCCCCGGTCTCTTTCACCTCGACGATGGCCTCGGTAGCCAGCCCCTGCAGCTCGACGCGGCGACGCTCGCGGTAACCCGCTATGTCGAGCATCAGCAGTGAACGGTTACCGATCTCGTTCTGGACGGCGAGCCGGGTGAGTTCCTGAAGAGCTTCGAGCACCTCACCACCCTTGCCCACCAGCTGATCCGAGTCGGTCTCAATGGACACGTGAGCTCGCCCACCTTCGGTGAAGATGTCCACATCACCATCAAGATCAGCGATGTCGAGTAGGGCTTCCAGGTAGTCGGCCGCGACATCACCCTCAACATCGAGGGGATCGTCAGAGGCGAGGTCGGTATCGTCAAGGATCTCGGTGTCTTCGACAGTTTCGGACTTCTCGTCCATGGTGATCTCCTAGGTATCGGATTGGGACGCCAATGCGTCCGAAAACTCATTTCTTCTTGCGTTGTGCTCGACTCTGCCGGGTGACCTGCTGACGCTGGATCACCTGCTTACCCGAATCACCGCGCACCGTCGAGCGGTTGGTGCCCTGCCGGGTCACGGTGGTGGATCCTTGAGCCCCCTGTGCCTGACGCATCGCAGCGCCAAGCAGCCCTCCGTTGCCCTTCTTCTTGGAGCGGGCCTTCTCGACACGAGCCCGTTCGATGGCCTTCGGATCCTTACCCTTGGCCTCCATGCGCTCGGTCCACTCAATGTGTGCCGGAGTTCCGGGGGTGGGATAGTTGCGAATGATGACCCACTGCTGTCCCATGGTCCAAATGTTGGTGATCACCCAGTAGACCAGTACGCCGATCGGGATGTTCGGGCCGATGAAGACGTACATCGCCGGCATCATGTACAGCATCATCTTCTGCTGCTGACCCATCGGGCCCTCGAAGGCGGCCGGTGGCATGTTGCGACGCATCATGTGCAGCTGCTGGAAGAACAACACTCCGACCATGATGATGATCAGCACCAATGCCAAGATCTGAGTCGCCCCGAAACCATTTAGCGGAAGGAAGGTCCCCGACAGCTTCGCACCGAACAAGGTGGCATTCGACAACGAGTCGACGAGCGAGGTGTCTTTCTGGAACCAATGGCCAATGGCGTTGCCCTGGGCGGCCCCGTAAAGCACCCGGTACAGACCCCAGAAGATCGGAAGTTGCAGCAGCAGCGGCAGACACGAGGCGGCCGGATTGACACCCTCCTCGTTGTAGAGCTTCATCGTCTCTTGGCCGAGCCGTTCACGGTCGGAGCCGTATTTGTCCTGGAGTTCCTTGATCTTTGGCTGCAGGGCCTGCATGGCCCGCGACGAGTTCAGCTGCCTGGCGTACAACGGCATGAGCACCAAGCGGATAACTACCGTCAGAAAGGCGATTGACAAGGCCCACGTGATCCCTGAATCCGGACCGAAGAGCGGGGCGAACATCTTGTGAGCCAGCACGATGATGCCGGACACGGCCCAGTACAGCGGCTCCATAACGGCGCCGAAGAAGCGCCCGAGGGATTCAAATAAGTTGATCAGCGCCAGCGTGCTCATCAATCAGCAACCTCACGATTCATGTCGACCCCCACCAGCCGGGGATCATGGGGAAGAACATGGTGGTCTGTAACGGTGAAACGCTCCGGATGTCCAGCCATCTCTCGGGCAAAGTCCGAACCGGGGACCGGGTCGAACCCACCGGCAGCCCAGGGATGGCACCGCACAATGCGGCGAATGATCATCCAGGAGCCCCTGAGAGCACCGTGGATGCGTAAGGCCTCCAGCCCATAGGCCGAGCACGACGGGTAGTACTTGCATACATCTCCGTAGAGCGGGGAAACGAACCGCCGCCAGCCTCGAACGAACCAAATGAGCGGGTACCTCACGAACCCACCCCCAGTTTACGCAGACCAGCTGCCCACGCATCCCCGAAATCCCCGGCTAGTCGCTCAGGGTGGGTAGCTGCGCAGGGAAGGGCCCGCACGACGATATCAACCCCATCGACCGGGAGCTGCTCAATCACCAAGTGACGCATCCGGCGCTTGACCCGGTTGCGAGTCACTGCATTGCCGACCTTCTTGGACACGACAAAACCGACCTTGGTACTGGTGGAGCATCGGCGGGCATGGACGACGACGGTGGGCCGTCCTGCCCGGACACCTTCTTTTACGGTCCTCACGAAATCACCCGAGGACCGCATCCGGTACCGGGCCGGAAGCATCGGCTCAGGCGGAAAGTTCCGAGCGGCCCTTGCGCCGACGTGCGTTGAGGATGGCGCGTCCGGCGCGGGTGCTCATGCGAGCCCGGAAGCCGTGGGTGCGGGCACGCCGACGGTTGCTCGGCTGGTAGGTGCGCTTGCTCATGGGAAGTCTCCGTCGAGTCGGTGTGTGTCCCGGTTGGAACAGCTTTGGCGTACCCGGTGAGTCGGATGATGACATCCGCGCAGGCACACGAACACCATCAACGTCCTCAGGGCATTGACTCAGGAATGCTACGCCAGATGGGCCCTAACGGCAAAAGTGCACGGTCCACCCTCGGATCGTGGATTGTCCAGTCGACACGCCGAACCGATGTGCTACATGTGCCATTCCGAGTTGAATCAATCTCAGCCTATCGGTAGGTTAACGAAACTGCCGACGAGTTCTCCACAGGTAAACGGGGGCGTGTCCACATCAGATGCAACCTGTGGAAATCCGTTGGTTACCGGGTCGTCCCGTCGCCCATGGCGTGCCGACCAGCATACAGACGGTTCAGGAAGTGGGTGCTCGGGTGTCTGCCACTGATGACGACGTGCTGGCGAAGGCATGGGCGAAAGCCCTCGCGCAGTTCCCGACCTCAACCAGGGCACTGGTCAAGCACGTCACCCCCTCCATGGTCAACGAATCCCTGGTTCTCATCCCGGTCGCCAACGACTTTGCCCGCAACCGTCTGGAGACCGAACAACGAACGATGATCGAGGATCTGCTGTGGGATACCTTCTCCCGCCAGGTGCAGATCGCGGTCACCGTCGAACCTGACCAGGAACTCGACCTTCTGCCCCCTGAGCCCCCCGCGGTTGAGGAGGTACCGGTCACTGGACCGACCGGTTCACCGGGTGAAGCGCGCACCAAACCCACTGCCGATTCCGGCTCGCCGTTGCATCCGCGCTATACCTTCGACAACTTCGTCGTGGGAGAGTCGAACCGGATGGCCCACGCCGCTGCCACTCGCGTCGCCGAAGAGCCCGGCACGAACTACAACCCATTGATGATCTATGGGCCTTCCGGACTGGGTAAAACCCACCTGCTGCACGCCATTGGACACTTCGTACGGGAGTTCCAGCCCGATCTCGTCGTGCGCTACGTCTCCACCGAAGAGATGACCAATGAGTTCATCAATGCGATCCAGCAAGGCACGATGGCTGCTTTCCGGCGTGCTTACCGCGACGTTGACGTATTGCTGATCGACGACATCCAGATCTTGGAGGGTAAAGACCAGACCCAGGAGGAGTTCTTCCACACGTTCAACACCCTCTACAACGCACAGAAACAGATCGTGATGACCTCCGATCGGGCACCCAAGGATTTGAAGACCCTCGACGATCGCCTGCGTAGTCGCTTCGAGTGGGGCCTGACCACCGACATGCAGTTACCCTCAGTGGAAACCCGTCTGGTGATCTTGCGTCGCAAGGTTGCCTCGGACAATCTGCAAGTTCCCGACGACGTGCTGGAGTTCATCGCCGCCACCATCAACACCAACATCCGGGAGCTGGAGGGAGCGTTACTCAATGTGAGCGCCCATGCCTCGCTGGACGGGCGCCCGGTCAACATGGATGTGGCCCGGGCGGTGATGGCCGACGTCATCTCCACGACGAAGACCACTCAGGTGAGCCCCGAGCAGATCATCGCCGCCACCGCCGAGTATTTTGGTATCACGGTCGAGGAGTTGACCGGTACTTCCCGCGTCAAAGCGATCATTATCCCTCGTCAGATAGCGATGTATCTATGTCGCCAGCTGACAGACAGGTCACTGCCGGCGATCTCGAAGCCATTCAACAAGGATCACACCACGGTGATGCACAATGTCGACAAGGTCGCCAAACTCATCGCCGAGGACCGTTCGGTCTACTCCCAAGTGAACGAACTCACCAACCGGATCACCACCGCCTGATCCGTATCTGCTTGCGGCCAACAGGTTTCGTGACTGGAGCGAGCCAATCAATCTGGCAACTCATGCCCTGGATCACCGATTCGTCCCGGTACCTCAAGAATGCGCCGTCTGTGAGCACTATGACCACCCGTTCACGAGCCCTCTTCATTGCGCAACCCCTGTGGACAACTCTCCTGTGCGGTGTACAACCCTGTGCTCAGGGTTGGGGATATCACGGCACGGGCCAGCCTCTGACAGTGCCTGTCCACACAACCCACCGAGGCATCCACCAAGGATCAACAACTCATACACATGGCTCGTTCTGGTACCACAAGCCTTGATGGAGGCAATCCACAGATTCCACAACGCCTATCACCACTACGAGATCTACATACATCGTCATAGACCTCACAAGTAACCATGGTGGAAAGAACCTTTTCGTAGTGAGCCAACGTCTGCCTATGGTTGGGGGCACTGAAGGGAGATTCCATGGAACCGCTCGCAGCACGTGCCGAAAAACTGGTCAAGATCTATGGCCGGGGTGATGCTCAGGTGGTCGCCCTCGCCGAGGTCGACATCGGCTTCGTATCAGGTGCCTTCACTGCGGTCATGGGACCGTCGGGATCGGGTAAGTCGACGCTGATGCACTGCATCGCCGGATTGGATAAGCCGAGTTCGGGGCGGGTGTTCATCGACGATACGGAGATCGGATCACTCAACGATAAGAAGCTCACTGCGTTGCGTCGCGACCGGATCGGTTTCATCTTCCAGTCCTTCAACCTGGTCCCCACCCTCACGGCCAAGGAGAACATCCTGCTTCCCCTAGCCATCGCGGGCCACAAAGCCGACAACGCTTGGTTCGAGCAAGTGGTCTCCACCGTAGGGCTTGGTGACCGGCTCAAGCACAAGCCTAATCAACTCTCCGGCGGTCAACAGCAGCGAGTCGCCTGTGCCAGGGCACTGTTGTCACGACCCAGCATCATCTTCGCCGACGAACCCACCGGGAATCTCGATTCGGGCTCCTCGGCGGAGGTACTGGCCTTCCTGCGACGCAGCGTTGAGGAATTGGGCCAGACCATCGTCATGGTCACCCATGATGCTTTCGCTGCCTCTCACGCCAATCGTGCGGTCTTTTTGGCCGATGGCCGCATCGTCGATGATATGGCGGATCCGACCCGTGAGACTGTACTGCAGCGCATGGGAAAGATGGATCGGCCGATGATCCGGCCTTCCGGGCCACGAGGTTTTTCCCACTTCGGCCAGGACTCGACTCCTACTAGCCCGCCACCCCCTCCACCAGCCACCGAAACGGTGCAGATGGGATCGGCAGAACCCCTGGGCAGTTTCCCCTCGCATGCTCGCAGGGCTGCTGAGGACTGACCATGTTCAAGGCATCCCTGCGTTCGGTGCTCGGACACCTGCCGCGTTTTCTATTGTCGTCATTGGCTGTGGTGCTCGGTATCGCCTTCATGGTTGGTTCCCTGACCTTCACAGGCATGCTCAAGCAGAGCATCAAGCAGCTGACCACTTCCGCGATTCCAGACATCGCCATCTCCCGGAAGGGCACTTACGAATCCGACACGACTGTCTCCTTCTCCTCCCAGCAGATGTTGCAGGAGTCTGACTTTGCTCCAGTCTCCAGGGTCGACGGGGTGGTGAGTATCGATGGCGTCTTATCGAATCCCGGGGTGTATCCGCTGAACGCTGAGGGACGAGTCGCCTCGGCCTCCCAGGCTCCGGGTCTGGGTTTCTCCTGGATGACGGCCCCCGCCTACGGGGGCCAGCCCGGGATCGTCGTCGTCGAGGGGCATGAGCCCACATCTTCCCAAGAGGTGGCCGTCGATCCACAGACCTATCGGAAACTTGGCGTCAGTTTGGGTGAACAGATTCGCATCGCTACCCCACAGGAAACCATCACCCGCACCTTGGTCGGCACCGCCACATTCGGCAATTCCAGCGGTGTAGGGGCTTCCTATACTTTTTTCACTACCGAGGATGCCCAGCGGGTGCTGTTGGGCGAGGGCATCACCGGTTTCCAGATGGGTTGGGTTACCCTCGACGAGAATCGGCGCGACGAGGACTCTCGCCGCCAGATCGTTGACGAAATCAACAAGGTGCTGCCCGAGGGATGGGAGGCAACCGACGGCGGCAAGGTGGCCGAGTTTAACTCCAGCTACATCGACAAATCCCTCAGTTTCGTCAACACCTTCCTCTTGGTCTTCGCAGGGATCGGATTGGTAGTCGCCATCTTCCTGATCGTTAATACCTTCTCCATCCTCGTTGCCCAGCGGGGACGAGAACTCGCCTTGCTGCGTGCCCTAGGAGCCAGCCGAGGCCAGGTGTCGCGTTCGGTGCTCTTCGAGTCCCTGGTCATCGGCCTGATAGGTTCGGCTGGGGGTTTGGGCCTGGGCTGTTTGCTGGCCTGGGGCATCTCCTGGGCGATGAGCCAAAGTGGCGTGGACATGTCTACCGCATCCCCGGTTCCTTCCCTGTCCACCGTCATCGCTGCCTTGGTGGTTGGCATCTTGGTCACGGTGGCATCGGCCTGGTTCCCTGCGCAACGCGGGTCACGGATTCCGCCGGTGGTGGCCATGACTGGTCAGCTGGACAATGACCGGCCACGGTTCGGGCGTAAGGAGATCATGTTCATCGGCTTGGGCTTGATGGGATTGGGATCGATGCTCGCTGGAACCTTGTGGCTGGATGAGGATGGGGCCTTTCTGGTGGGTCTGGGTGCCGTCTTGCTGCTCATTTCAATGACCACGACCGGTGCGATCATCGGTACCCCACTGCTGTGGCTCTTGGGAGGCCTGTGGCGCCTGGTGTTTCGTACCCCGGGCAAGCTGGCCTCTCTCAACACCAAACGTCATCCGCGCCGCACGGCCTCGACGGCCACCGCCTTGGTGGTGGGGCTCACCTTGGTATCGACGATATCGATACTCGGTTCCTCCACCATCGCTTCAGTACGGTCCCTTGCCGCAGACATGATGCATGAAGATTTCCGGATCACCCCCGCGAGTGCCTTCACCGGGATGCCGGGCTCGTTGGTGGATCGTTTCGCCGAGATCGACGGGGTGAAGACCGTCATTGCACAACGCACGTTGTACACCGTTGATGCCGAGAAGAAGTCCGTGACCGTCACCGGTGTAGATCCCCAGTTCTTGGGCGCGACGTTGACCATGACCATCGTTGATGGACAGGAGTACACCGACAACGAAGGGGAGGCGATCATTTCCAGGAAGTATGCCGATTCCCACTCCCTCAAGGTCGGTGACATCCATGAAGTCACAAGCCCGGCAACCGTCGCTCCCTATGGGCTTCGTATCGTTGGCATTTTCGAGGTCCCGGAGGGAATGCAGTCACCGTCGGTGATGACCGGGATGACGACGATGACCGCGCTGGGGGCCTCCGGATCGTTGTCGACGGTCGGTATCACTTTGACCGAGGATGCAGACCGGGATGCGGTCAAGCAGCAGCTCACTGATGCACTGGCTGACCAGCCCATGCTCAAGGTTGAAGACCGCGACGAATTCGTCGATTCACAGACCTCGACGATCAACACCACCCTCAACACGATCTATGCGCTATTGGGGCTGGCCATCGTCATTGCGATCTTGGGCATTGTCAACACCTTGGTGCTGTCGACGATCGAACGCACCCGGGAACTGGGACTGCTGCGTGCCGTTGGGATGCAGAGATCCCAGCTGCGCCGGATGATTGCTCTGGAATCCATCACCATCGCCTTGCTCGGAGCCGTGCTGGGGGTGGGTCTTGGCCTGAGTGTGGGAATCTGTCTGCAACATGTCCTGGTCAACCAGGGGCTTCGGGTATTGGCGATCAACTGGACGCTGGTGGCGGTGTGCATGGGTGGGGCAGTCCTGGTGGGTGTGCTGGCTGCTGTTTCCCCAGCCAGGCGGGCCGCAAGAATGAACATTCTTGATGCCATCGCCCATGAATGACGATTTGATGACGAACCTCGGCTCGTCGGTGGTGGGAGCTTGCCGATCAAGTCGTTATGATCTGATCCAAAGAATGCTCGACAGCAGTGGTCGGCCCAGAAGTGAGGAAGCAGCGTGAAGATCCGTCTTGAACGTGATGCCATGGCCGAGGCCGTTGCCTGGGCCGCCCGTTCACTGCCGTCACGGCCCTCCGTGCCGATCCTTGCGGGTCTGCTCATCAAGGCCGATGCCAATGGCGTGACGATGAGTTCCTTCGATTATGAGACATCCGCCCAGGTGCAGGTCACCGCACACGTTGTCGACGAGGGGGAGGTGCTCGTCTCTGGGCGGTTGCTCGCCGACATCGCCAAGTCACTGCCAGCAAAACCGGTTGAATTCACCGCCGACGCGAGTCGTGCCGAGCTGGTGTGCGGATCGGCCAGGTTCACCTTGCAGACCCTCCCGGTCGAGGACTATCCAGAGTTGCCGGAGATGCCTTCGGCCACTGGGGAGATTGGTTCCGGTGACTTCGCCCAGGCGATCTCTCAGGTCGTGGTGGCTGCTGGCCGCGACGAGTTGTTGCCGGTGTTCACCGGTGTGCGGGTCGAGATCGAGGGGGAGAGGATTTCCCTGCTTGCCACCGACCGCTACCGCATGGCCCTCAAGGAACTCGTCTGGAAGCCTGGATCGACTTCCACCCGGGGTGCGGCCCTGGTACCGGCCCGGGTGCTGTCCGAGGCTGCTCGCTCGATGGCTTCCGGCGAGGTGATCTCGGTGGCCCTGTCAAACCCGGATGTGGGAGAGGGACTCATCGGTTTGGAAGGTCACGGGAATGGCGCATCCCGCCAGCTCACCACCCGGCTGCTGGGTGGAGAGTTCCCCAAGGTACGTCACATCATGGACATCCAGCCCACCTTGACGGTGCGCTGTCGCACCGATGAATTGGTCGCCTCGGTAAAGCGCGTCGCCTTGGTGGCCGAGCGTAACTCCCCGCTGCGGATGCTCATCGGCGACGATCAGATCGCCCTTGAGGCCGCATCCGGTGAGCAGGCCCAGGCTTCCGAGGCAGTGGCTGCCGAGGTGACCAACATCGCAGGCGGTGAACCTGCCTTGTCAGCGGCTGGTTTCAACCCGCACTACCTGGTCGACGCCTTGGGTGCGGTGGGTACCCCGTGGGTGCATTTCTCCTTCACGGCTGCGGGCAAGCCCTGCCTGGTGCAGGGGGTCAATGATGCCGATGCCGAGCCGGACACCGACTACAAGCACGTCATCATGCTGATGCGGTTGCCGAGTTGAGTACCGGGGATTCAACTGGAGAATGACCGATCGGATTCGTCGGTTCCGGGCAGGTCATCGTTTTCCGAGTGGGCCATCATCAGATGCACTTGCTGCTCGAAGATCCTCACAGATCTCATCAGGGTCTCGTGGTTCCACTCGATCGAGGGATTGGGTTCCAGATGATCCAGCAATACCCGGGTGAGCATGATCTCCGGTTGTGACCACATGACCGTCTCGGTGGAGTCGAACATCATCGCTGGGTGACGTTCGTCGAGCCATCCAGGATCTGGTAAGGCGCGCAGTACCACTCCCTTCATCATGGTTCCCATCGCCACTGCCATCGCCTTGAAGTCTTGACCGTGGGTGAGCCGGTAACCCACCATGACAGCGAGGTTGCCGTAGATTTCTGCTCGGCGTTGGTCCATCTGCTGTTCGGCCGAACGCAATGCCTCTGCCACTCGGTTCCGCAGCCTCGGTGGTTGCAGGGTGTGATGGGCGGCCGACAAGGACAACATCATCTGCCATTTCACCGAACCTGATAGCCGACGGATGTCGGCGTCGAGAGAGGTCCGTAGGGCTTCCACGACGAGATTGCGCCGCCCTTGTTCAGTGGCTAGGGCATCGAGGCGTTCAATGACCATTTCGACAAGATGTTTGAGATCCTGGTCGTCCTCGGGGATCAGCGATATGCGGTGCAGGGCAGTTTCCAGCACCTCACCGATGAACTCCTCACGATGTGGCCACCGCCGGTAGGCAGTCGCCCTGGAAACTCCAGAGGCAGCGATGAATTCCTCCATTCGGATGTTCTCGAATGCCACGCTCAGCCCTTGGGTGGCTAAGGTCTCGACGCCCAAGTCAATCATCTTGTCCGCAGCTCTGGTGTGGGGCTTGTGCTCACCGGTCTTCATGAGACATAGTGTCTCATATAACCGATGAGACACTATGTCTCAGACTGGAGGAATGATGCGTCCCGTCATCATCGTCGGCGTGATCGTGCTTGTCGCAGCGATGGCAACTGCCTTTTGGCTGTTCCGGCCGAATTCGAATGCAGGTGACACCTCGAAGCTGAACCGCAGTTTCACTCCCGCAGAACAACAACTTCTCGACACCGTTCACATCACGGCTGGGGAGCTGGCCACCGCCACCTGTGAAGCGGAGCAACGATGCTGGATTGCGGTCAACAAGGTCGTCTACGACGTCTCTAGTGTCCCCAGTTGGGCCAAGGGGACCCATCATGGGGTGAAGCCCGGTCACGACGTCACCGATTCCTTCGTCAAATCCGGGCACCCGCTGTCCACCCTGCAGAAACTGCCGGTGGTCGGTTCCTTAGAAGCCTGAGCGACCGGCATCGAACGGGCAGTGTGGAGACAATGCCGTCACGTGATGCGGCACCGTGGTTTTCGGTCATTACCGGCACCCACAGGGCTGTGGACGTGCTGGTACCTGGTCGAACCGGGGGACGGCACCCTGGTGTCGCACCACCTATGCTTGGGCCATGTTCGTCTCCCGGCTGGAACTCAACCAGTTCCGTAACTACACCATGGCCGAGGTGGACCTGAGTCCGGGAGTGACGATCTTCCAGGGCCCCAACGGGCAGGGAAAGACGAACCTGGTGGAGGCCGTCGAATACCTGTCCCGGTTGGGTTCACACCGGGTGTCCGCCGATGCTCCGCTGGTTAAGACGGGGGAATCCCAGGCCATCGTGCGCGCCGAGGTTGTTGCCGGAGCCAATGACCCGCGCAGGCTGCTGTTGGAACTGGAGATCAACCCCGGCAAGGCCAATCGGGCCAGGATCAATCGGGGCACCCTGCCCCGCACCCATGATCTGCTCGGGGTGTTGCGCACCATCGTCTTCTCGCCGGAGGATCTCTCGGTGATCAAGGGGGACCCGGCGGCCCGGCGCAGCTTCCTCGATGGGCTGGTCATCTCCCGGTGGCCACGGATGCTGGGGGTCAAACAGGATTACGAGAAAGTCCTGAAACAACGCAATGCCCTGCTCAAATCCTTGGTTGGGCGGAAGATGGACGAGGATGCGGGGATCACTCTTGAGGTCTGGGATGCCCAACTCGCCAGATATGGTGCAGAATTACTGGCGGCCCGGCTAGACACCCTCGTCGAACTGCGGGAACCCACCGGTGACGCCTATCGAGCCATCGCACCGGTGAACAACTGGACCAATGCCTCCTACCGTGCCAGCTTCGAGCTTTCCGATGACCCCACCGAGCTGGAAAGGGCCTTCGCTCAAGCCCTCACCGCACGTCGCCGCGACGAGTTAGCCAGGGGCCTCACCCTCGTCGGCCCGCATCGCGACGAGATCGTGCTCACCATCGGCGAGCTTCCCGCCAAAGGGTATGCCTCCCATGGTGAGTCCTGGTCCCTGGCCTTGGCCTTGAGGCTGGGAGCCTTCGAGTTGTTGCGTCGCGACGATATCGAGGCGGTGCTCATCTTGGACGATGTTTTCGCCGAACTGGATGCCATGCGCAGGCAACGTCTCGCCGAGGCGGTAAGCGGCGCCGAACAGGTGCTGGTCACTGCGGCGGTCTCCTCCGATGTGCCGGATGCGCTTGCTGGGGCCAGATTCGATGTGCATGCTGGAACCATTAGTGAGCACCGGGAGCAGTGATGGAACCCGACGACGAATTCCCCACCCTGCCGAAGATCGCCGGCTATGACCCGCTGGGTTCCGAGTTGGCCGACACCGTCTTGAGTAACGTGCTCGGTGTGCGGCCGCGACCCATCAGCCGCAAAACCCGGCATGCGGCCAATGAATCCCAGGATTGGTCCGGGCCCGCTCCCGACGCCCGGGACCCGCAACTTCTAGGAGCAGCACTGGATGATCTGGTGGGCAGACGACGCTGGCGCAGGGAGATTGCAGTGCGTCGGGTGCTGGAGAGCTGGGAGCTGGTGGTGGGGGTGACCAATGCCGCTCATTCCCGCCCAGAAGGATATGTTGACAAGGTACTTCGAGTCAGGACCGATTCCACTGCCTGGGCAACCGTATTACGTCGGATGGCACCGAGGATCATTGCCATGCTCAATGAACGGATCGGGCAGGAAACGGTAAAACGCTTGGAGATCAAGGGCCCGGACGCCCCGAACTGGAAACATGGGCGACTGTCCATTGCCGATGGTCGCGGACCCCGCGATACCTACGGCTGAGCAGACATTCCCTTGTTCCAGCGTGGTTGGACCATTGTTGGACCCCTGAAAGGTCACAATGAGACATGATCTCATATCGATCGTTTGCCGTCTGCGCCTGTCTGTGCCTGGTGCTGAGCGCTTGCGGTCTCGAGTCTCGCCCAGGTGCCGTCGGCCCTCAACAGCCTACATCCAGTTCCCCCTCCGAGGACGTCGCCCAGCCAATGTCACCGGAAAACGGCTACCAACGAGTAGAGCTCGGCAAGGAGATAAGCGGTTTCGTACCCACCGATAGCCGGTGGACGGTGCTGACCGAACCGAGACCCTCGGGGCAGGTGGTGCGGATCCTTGACACCAGTGCGCGCGTGTCGATTCTCCTCCAGGAGACGAGAACCAGCGAGACCGCCGAACAGCTGTGTGGCCGGGCCATTGGCGGTTTGGTTGCCGGTACCGGAATCACCCCCTCGCCTCATACCACTGGGATCAGCACGCCCAGTGGCGTGCATGCTTTCTCCTGTTCGGCTAACGGTCTTCCCGACAATGGCAACGACGCCGAGATCAGCCCTGCAGATTCTGCGACGCCGCAGTCTTCAGCGACGCCGGGAGATTCTGCGACGCCGCAGTCCTCGGCGACCCCGGGGGACTCCGCGACACCCTCTGCTGCTTCTTCCCCTGGGCCATCAGCTTCACAGGGCCCCGGCACCTTCGATGTGCTAGTTGATGTAGCAATTCGTGCCGCAGACGATGTCGGCTATGTGCAGATCACCCGCATTGATGCAGCAATGACAGGTCAAGAACGTGAAGCGGTGACCGTTATCTCCCAGGAGATTTTCGCTGAAACCACCACGAATATGCGGTGATCGGCGGATTGGTGGTTGACTGATTCCGATGACCGGCGTCGCTCAGTGGTGGGGACACCTCACCCGTCTGTTCCACCAGACCTTCCGGGTCTGGTGGATGGTGCTGCCCAAGCTCTTGTTCTTTACCTTGGCAGGCTGGCTGTGCTACGAGATCGGGTTGCTGTCCACCCGTTCCATCCAGGAGACCCACCCGTGGGTCACCATCGTCCTCTTCAGCTTGGGACTAGTCGCTCTACTGGCCTCAATGATCATGTCGATCCGCATCGCAGGTGAGGCAGCCGGTCTGTGGGAGGTGCTGCCACCGGATGTGGTGCAAATCGGCCGCGACGAACCCCTGACGCGGGTGGTGAGCATCGCTTTGCTGCCGTTCATCGGTGTCTATTCCGTTTTCGGGGGTATCGATAAGGCGACGAACACCCTTGCCATGGTCGGTTCCGTCGCATCGGAAACCTTTGAACAGAGTGCTGCGGCCTGGGTGCTGGCCCCACACACCGCCAAGGATCGGCTGATCGTCGGTGCGGTGATCCTTGGTGCCTATGTGCTGCGGCGGGTTCTGGAGAAGATCGCCGAGGCCCGGGGCTGGACGGTGTGCGGCATCCTAGGAGCCGCGACCGAAGGCTTCTTCTCGGTGGTTCTGGTCTTCGGCGGTACACAGATGCTGGGTGATCTGCGCTACTGGCTGATGGACCGGGAGGTGGCTCGCTGGCTCCAAGAAGGCGTCTCGGGAATTCTCCAAGTGCTCGGAAGAATCCATGACCTCATTCCGCAGACTCTGGAACAGGGGTGGCATTTTCTCACCGCGACAGCATGGCCACTACTTACCGATGGCATCCTGGCTCCACTGCTGTGGCTGGCCGCTGCCGGCTTGGTTCACGGCAGCTATACCCTGACCATCAGTGACCTCTGGGACAAGGGACTCCAAGGACCACTGCCCAGCTTTCTGGGCAGATTCGGGACACGCGCCGAGAAGCTGGGATCCCGCGGCCTGCACGCATCTGCAGGGTCCAAGGCATTGGTTCTCGAACTCTTCGAGGCCTTCTACGGGGACCTAGAGGACCGCATCCTGCCGTTCATCCAGTCCTCCCGGCACGTGCTGCGGGTGGGTGCCGGTTTCGTCGGTGCCTATGTGCTGTGCTACTCCTTGTTCAACCAGGTGGAGACCCTGATCTCAGATCTGATCAAGATGGCGGTGGGCGGCCACGAGTTCATCTGGTGGGTGGAGGCCGCTCCCTTCGTGAAGCTGGTCTCGCAGACTATCGGCCAACCCTTGGTCATGTGCCTGCTGGCCGTTGCCATGACCGCCACCGTTGTAGAGAATCGCGAGGACCTTGATGACGAGATCGGCATCGTCGATGACCTTCCCGGTGCCACCCGTCTGGAGCGTCCCGGATGGCGTCACAAGGTGACTGGGGTTGTCACCCTAACTCTGGTGACCGTGCTTTGTCTCATCACAGCCACATTGGTGGGCAGGTTATCTCCGGCGGGGGACACCGATATGGTCCAAGTCGGGGCCGGTGAGGTCGGTTGGTTCACCAAAGGCCAGTCCATTCAAGTGGTTGGCTTGGATGCGGCAACCGCCCTGGGCGACAACAACGTCGCGGCGGTGACGACGACGGGGGTATTTGTTACTGCCGACGTGAAATTCTCCACGGTGCGCAACGACATGCTATCCATGACCTGCGTCATGGTCGACGCCGATGGTCACCAGACCCCCTCAGCGAATGGGGAGATCACCACGATGCCCGATGCCGGTTTCTCGGTGACCGCCCGTTACGTCTACGAGCGCCCCGCCGGCCGGTTGGCTGACGCCAGGTTGCAGTGCAATTCCGCTTCTGCCTTCCTCGACTACCCAGCATCAGCGAGCATCGACTTAGGTATCGACCAGCCGATGGCTGATCGAATGCTCTCCGAGGCTTCCGGCAAGGTTCTCACCATGGAGCGTGTCGTCAAGGAGGTGTCATGAGCCAATCGACGTCGCCTTTGTCCGGGGAGGTATCCAGCGGGTCTCTTCGCCACAGGGGACGGTGGTGGGTGGCAGCCGTGGTATTCCTGGCCATCTGCATCGCGGTTCTCCTGTGGTTTGGCCGGGTGGTGCTCATTGCGCCGCGGATCATGGATCCCGGCGAATCTTGGACCGACCAATGGGGAACGACCTACACGGTCGTCAGTAGGGAGACGCTGGACCGGGTCGGCAACAAGGCTCCCCAGCAGGGGGCGGTCTTCATCCGCTGTGTTGTGCAGATCGACAACTACAGCATCGGATATGACGTGGGCGAAGCGGCGCCCAGTTCTCTCGACACCAGTTCCGTTCCGCGCTCGGCGAGCAGTTTCGATCTGGTGGGTGACCAAGGCCAGTACTGGACCAGGGCCAATCTTGACTATCCACCTGGCGAGAAGTACCTGGCAGACATCAGCAAACGGCCCTTGCTGCGTAGTCAACAGGTAGTTACTTATTTTGAGGTGCCAGCCGACCAGGTGGATCAGATCGTGGGGCTGGTGGATCGGGGAGACCGTCGAACTCCTTATCGGTTCCCTGTCATCCGGTGACTGGGTCAGCTCATGACGATCGGCAGCTTTACCCGGTGGCCTGATCGCGCAATACCCCAGATCTGAGAGCTCTCATCGCCGCTGGAGGTTGCGTGGGCATCCGTCAGTTGCAGGTCGTAGAACACCATCACCGCTTGGGTGGGGTTAGTTGGGGCCGATTCTGGCATCGGGAAATCGAACACGCAGTCGATGGCTTCCATGTCCGGGGCCAGCTGCTTGCGAGCTAACGAAAATGCGGTGGGATCGTTATCAAGGATGAGCAGCGGATCTTGGGTGCTGATGAAAGGCTCGTTGGTGTCCGGATCGCGCACCCCTAGGAACGCTGCCTTGGTCGCTGCTCGTTGCCACCCCCCCGAGGGGGAATCAAGATCGTAACGGCAGGTGCCGCGTACCAACCACTTGGTGCGGGTCCGTGAGGTGTCGACCTCAGTGTGGTCGAGGGTAAAACTAACCGGGCCCACGGAGAACTGCTGGCCGGGGGCGACGTCGTCTAGATCGTTTCGGGTCTTGAACCCACCCATGGCCCAGATGGCCACGCACAGTGCCGCGAAACAGCCCACCATGCTGGTGAGCACCTTCACTGCGGTGGGAATGTGGCGACGCACTCGGGCAGCAGCCTGGTGTATCTCTGGGTCGAAGGACATCTCGGCGTCGGGCAGCGAGCGGTCAAAGCGACGATCTCCCTCGTCAAGTGCCCTTTTGGGAAGGCTGGCGGGGGGACCCGGCCTAGTGAACCGTTGCCGGGGGTCGGTTGTTCCGGTCATGGCCGCATTCTAGGCCAGCGCAGGCCCGTACCCCATGCACCCGGCGACCGTTGTTCGCATCGAGACCCCGGCGTGTACTGGGGGGCGTGGAAGCCCCCAAAGGCCGCCAGAATCGCACCCAGCCCCAGATTCTGCGATGATCATTTCCACAGGGTGCCGCAGAAATGGGCGCGAAGCCTCCTGGCTGGTAGAATTCTGGATTCGGGGCGTGTGTCATCTCACCACGTTCCCCCAGGCATCGGAGACCAACCGGGCCCGGGTTCTCGGACACCAAGGAGCTGGCGCTGGTGAGTGACGCAGAAGATTTCGAGACCGATGGGGGCGTCGAACCTGGAACCTCCGAGCCCGACATCGAACTCTCCGACGAAGCAGCGGACCTGACCACCGAGGGGGAGTACGGCGCATCCCAGATCCAGGTCCTGGAGGGCCTCGAAGCGGTGCGCAAACGCCCCGGAATGTACATCGGCTCCACTGGTGAGCGGGGTCTGCACCATCTGGTCTACGAGATCGTCGACAATTCTGTCGACGAGGCGCTAGCCGGCCACTGCGACACCATCTCGGTTGAACTGCTGGACAATGGCGGGTGCCGGGTCACCGACAATGGCCGGGGAATCCCGGTGGCGGTGCACCCGGTGGAGGGGATTTCCACCTTGACCGTGGTGCTCACCGTGCTGCACGCCGGCGGTAAATTCGGCAACGGCGGTTACAAGGTTTCCGGCGGCCTGCATGGCGTCGGATCCTCCGTCGTCAACGCCCTATCCGAGCATATGACTGCCCAGGTGCATCGCGACGGGGCAATCTGGGAACAGTCCTTCGACCTGGGTGTTCCCCGCCGCGAGGTGACTCAGGTGGGCACCACCACCGAGACCGGCACCACGATCACCTTCTATCCCTCGGCGGAGATTTTCGAAACCACGGACTTCTCCTACGAGACCCTCTCGGCCCGGTTCCGCGAGATGTGCTTCCTCAACAAGGGGCTGCGGATCACCATCACCGACCTGCGGGCAGGTCACGTGGACGAGGACGGCAACCCAGTCCGGGAATCCTTCTTCTTCGAGAACGGCCTCGTCGACTACGTGAAATACCTGCAAGGCAATCGCGAGCCGTTGAGTTCGGTCATCGACGTCGAGGCCCATTCCACTGAACTGGCGATGGGTGTGGAGTTGGCCATGCAGTGGAACATGGGTTATGGAACCTCGCTGCACACCTTCGCCAACACCATCAACACCCACGAAGGCGGCACCCACGAGGAGGGGCTGCGGGCCGCGCTGACCACCACCATCAACAAATGGGGCGAGGCCTGGGGGCTGATTCGCAAGCGCGAGGACCGCGTCTCCAATGAAGACATCCGCGAAGGTCTCACCGCGATCTTGTCGGTGAAGATCTCTGAGCCTCAGTTCGAGGGCCAGACCAAGACCAAGCTGGGCAACACCGAGGCCCGGTCCTTTGTCCAGAAGGTGGTCAACGACCGCTTGGGTGATTGGCTGGAGCGCAACCCGAACGAGGGCAAGGAGATCATCCGTAAGTCGATGGCTGCAGCCTCGGCTCGGATCGCAGCCCGTAAGGCCCGCGAGGCTGCCCGCAACCGCAAAGGTTTGCTGGGTTCGGGCGGGCTCCCCGGCAAGCTTGCCGATTGTTCCTCCAACAATCCGGAGGAATGCGAGGTATTCATCGTCGAGGGTGACTCCGCTGGTGGCTCCGCCAAGGGTGGGCGCAACCCGCGCACCCAGGCGATCCTCCCGCTGCGCGGCAAGATCCTCAATGTCGAGAAGGCGCGGATTGACCGCATCTGGGCGAACAAGGAAGTCGAGGCGATCATCACCGCTCTGGGCACCGGTGTGCACGACGATTTTGACATCGCCAAGCTGCGCTACCACAAGATCATCTTGATGGCCGATGCCGATGTTGATGGTTCCCACATCCGTACCCTGCTGCTCACTCTTCTATTCCGCTTCGTCAAACCGCTGATCGACGAGGGCCACGTCTACCTGGCCCAGCCGCCATTATTCCGGCTGCGCTGGACGAACGCCCCGCACGAACTCGCCTACTCCGATTCAGAGCGTGATGCCCTGTGGGAGCTTGGTCTGAAGGCTGGCAAGAAGCTGCCGAATATCAACCCGATCCAGCGCTATAAGGGTCTGGGCGAAATGGATGCCTCCGATCTGTGGGAGACAACCATGGATCCGGACGGTCGCATCCTGTTGCAGGTGACCCTTGAGGATGCCGCCCAGGCCGACCAGGCCTTTTCGATCCTGATGGGTGAGGACGTCGAGGAACGGCGAAACTTCATCCAGCGCAACGCCAAGGACGTTCGTTTCCTGGACATCTGATCCCGGTCTCCGGAACTGGAGCGGGCCCGCCCGCACCGACAAGGAATGAGTAGATGACTGAAACTCCGCAAGGACCCACCGGACCTGACGACAACGACTCCCTCGACGACGCCATCCTTGGCGGCGGTGAGCAGCGCTCCAGCGGTAATCGCCTCGACGCCACCAATGCGGCGGCTGACGAGAACACTATCGCTGAACCACGTAAGGGCATCGTCCAGCAGATCGACCTGAAGCAGGAGATCCAGTCGTCGTACCTCGAATACGCGATGTCGGTGATCGTCGGGCGGGCCCTGCCAGACGTGCGCGACGGCCTCAAACCGGTGCATCGCCGGGTGATCTATGCCATGTACGACGGCGGCTACCGGCCAGACCGCGGCTGGAACAAATGTTCCCGCGTCGTCGGTGAGGTGATGGGTCTGTACCATCCCCACGGCGACTCCGCGATCTACGACACCTTGGTGCGGCTGGCCCAGCCGTGGGTGATGCGTGCACCATTGGTGGCTGGTCAGGGCAATTTCGGTTCGGCGGGCAACGATCCCGCTGCCGCTATGCGTTACACCGAGTGCAAGATGGCGCCGATGGCCATGGAGATGGTCCGCGACATCAACGAGAACACCGTCGACTTCCAGCCCAACTACGACGGCCGGGAGACCGAACCGGTGGTGCTGCCTGCTCGCTTTCCGAATCTGCTGGTCAACGGCTCCTCGGGTATCGCGGTTGGGATGGCCACGAATATTCCTACCCATAACCTGCGCGAGGTCAACGACGCAGTGCAATGGGCGCTGGCGAATCCGGAAGCCACCAGCGAGGAACTATTGGAGGCCTCAATCGCCCGGATCAAGGGTCCCGATTTCCCGACCGGGGCGCTGATTATTGGACGTCAGGGCATTGAGGACGCCTACCGCACCGGGCGTGGTTCGGTCACCATGCGTGCGGTGATCAACGTCGAGGAGGAGAAAAACGGCCGAACGTCGCTGGTGGTCACCGAGCTGCCCTATATGTGCAACCCGGACAACCTGGCCCAGAAGATTGCCGACTTGGTGAACTCTGGGAAACTCACCGGCATCGCCGACATCCGCGACGACTCCTCGGCCCGCACCGGCCAGCGGTTGGTCATCGTCCTCAAGCGCGACGCGCAGCCGCGCGTGGTGATGAACAACCTGTACAAGCACACCCAGCTGCAGGACAATTTCGGCTGCAATATGCTCGCCCTGGTCGACGATGTGCCGCGCACCCTGCGTCTGGACCAGTTCATCTCGAATTGGGTGAATCACCAGGTCGAGGTCATCCGTCGTCGTACCCAGTACCGGCTGGCCGAGGCTGAGAAGGCCGCGCACATCTACCGTGGCTTGGTCAAGGCCTTGGACATGCTCGACGAGGTTATCGCGTTGATCCGTCGCTCGCCGAACTCGGAGGCCGCGAATCTGGGATTGCAGGAGCTGCTGGGCATCGACGAGGTGCAGGCCCAGGCCATCTTGGATATGCAGCTGCGTCGTCTGGCCGCCCTGGAGCGCCAGAAGATCATCGACCGGCTCGCCGAGCTTGAGGCGTTGATCGCCGATCTGAACGACATCCTGGCCAAACCTGCCCGGCAGCGGGAGATTATCTCCAGTGAGTTGAACGAGATCGTTGACAAATACGGCGACGAGCGGCGTACCCGGATCATGCATGCCGACGGGGACCTGTCCGATGAGGACTTGGTGCCGAATGAGGAGTGCGTCATCACCTTGACTCGCGGTGGCTATATCAAGCGCACTCGCATCGATCAGTATCGCGTGCAAAAACGCGGCGGCAAGGGGGTTCGTGGTGCATCGTTGCGTTCGGAGGATGAGGTAGACGCGGTGTTCACCGCGATGAGCCACGACTGGCTGGTGTTGTTCACCAACCTGGGTCGGGCCTACCGGATCAAGGCCTGGCACCTGCCCGAGGGCGGTCGTGATGCCAAGGGCGGGCATGTCGCCGGATTGTTGTCCTTCCTGCCCGATGAGCAGATCGCCCAAGGCATCGTGCTGTCCGGCTATGACCAGGCCGAATACCTGCTGCTTGCCACCCGCAAGGGGCTGATCAAGAAGACTGCCCTAAGTGCCTACGATTCCTCGCGGGCTGCGGGGCTCATCGCGGTGAGCTTCCGCGATGAGAACGACGAGCTGATCGGTGCGGAGTTGTGCAACCGTGATGACGATGTGTTGCTCATCTCCCGCAAGGGCCAGGGCATCAGGTTCAACGCATCCGACGACCAGGTGCGCCCGATGGGTCGCACTACATCGGGTGTTACCGGGATGAGGTTCCGTGATGGCGACGAATTGTTGTCGATGTCGATCATCCCGAACACTGCGGATGAGGATGAGTCCTTCGTGTTCACCGTGACTGACGAGGGATATGCCAAGCGCACCCCGGTTGCCGACTACCGGTTGCAGAATCGGGGTGGTCTGGGTATTCGTGCCATGAGATTGAAGGATGACCGGGGCGGGCTAGTGTCTGCCATGGTTGTGGCCGCCGACGATGAGGTGATCTCCTTCAAGGCTTCCGGCCAGGTGATTCGTTCCTCGGTTGCCGATGTAAGCCCCACCGGACGCGACACCATGGGTGTGAAATTTGTCGGTCTCCGGGGCAACGACACGGTGGTTGCCGTCACACGCAACCCGGAGCGTCCCGAGCTGGAAGATGCTGAAACCGGGACAGATGATGCGCCAGCGGCCGGTGATGCGGTTACGCTTGGGAACGACCAGCAAGCCGAGGAGACCTCCAGCGATGACTGATAACCGGTCGAAGAAGCCCGCCGTGGCCCAGGACAAGAGACCCGCTGCGGCGAGCTCGACGGTGACCGCTGAATCCAGCCGGGATCGCACCGGCAAGGTTCGCAGCACTTCGCAGGGCAACCTGCGCCCGGCCCGCAAGGCGAGGTTGCGCATTGCCCGCATCGACCCGTGGTCGGTGATGAAGACCGCGATGATGTTATCCATAGCTTTGGGCATCGTGACCGTTGTCGCAGTGCTCGTGGTGTGGTCGATCATCGAGGCTTCGGGGGCGATGAACCTGTTGCAGGAGACCATGAACGCAGTCATCGGCAATCCCGATGGTTCGGGGAATGTGGAGATCTCCAACTACATCGACCGCTGGCGGGTGCTCGGCTACTCGATGGTCGTCTCGGTGGTCAATGTGGTGCTGATGACTGCGATCTCCACCTTGATGGCCTTCTTGTACAACCTGACCTCCTCGATCTTGGGTGGCCTGGAGATCACTCTCGCAGAGGACTGACAAGTCACATCACCGGGGTGGGTGCCGGGGGATCGGCCCCACCCCTTGGTGTTTTCTGGTCGTGAAACCCTTGTGACAAGGTAAGTTGATGCTCTTGGCTGGGGGATGATGATGATTTGTCGAAGTAGGCCGGATGGGGTAACGTAACTCGTCGTCGCCGGTGCTCCGGTGATGGTGCGGGCCTATAGCTCAGTCGGTTAGAGCGCTTCCCTGATAAGGAAGAGGTCACTGGTTCAAGTCCAGTTAGGCCCACCACCTCGTGGGGTCGTTTTTTACCGGCCCCATTACTTATTTCATCGTTCTGCGGGGAGTGAGGCGGGGTTCTGTGGCATTTTACGAGTCTGCTGGGTTATGCCCGGCGCAAGATCTGCGCTCAGGATTGGCGGGGCTCTGAGCTGGGTTGTGCCCGGTTCGTACTCAGAACATGACATACAGCTCTTCGCTGAGCTTTTACCGCTCTGATTACCCGATGGCTGAGAGCAGGACGGTAGACAGGCAAGCAGCGGCATAGGCCATCATCACTCTCCCGTGCCTTGCATAATTAATGTTATGAAGGTGAGGTTCACGCAGGCGGCTCGCAAGCGCTGCAAACGGCGTGCGCATGCACGTCACGTGCTCGCCACGGCGATTCCGGTTTCCATCGAGACGAGCAAGGGCGAACCTGGCTGGCTGTACTTCGGCGTCGATGATCGTGATACTGAACTCGAAATAGTGGCGGTTGAAGGCGCTGATGGTTGTCTGCTTGTCGTTCACGTGATGCGATCGCGCTCAGAAGGAGTTGACAAGAAGCGCACCCCACCGAGGATCACCACCGACACACCCATTAGCCCCGATGTCAATCTGGCCACCGAGGAGGTGCTGCTACCCAACGGCCGTCGCTTGACCCAGGAAGTGGTGGATGAACTGGTTGAGGCCGCCCATGCGACCCCTGGGAGGCCTTTATTGACCGCGCCCGGTACGCATTCGCTGTAGGTTACCGTCCGGCTGTCGGCCGAACTCGTCACTAGGTTGCGTGCTGAAGCAGCTGAATACACCGGGCTGCGTCGCTCGGACATCATCCGGGAAACGTTGATGGATCGGCTTGCTGGCTGACACCCACTCATGCTGCACTCCTCAAGATTTTTCCGTTCACGCCCAGCTTTGCTAGCGAGAGCTTGGGCAGTCGTGAGAGTTCTGGGACAGTCCTGGTACCGAGTCGCAAGATCTTGACGATCACCGGTAGTAGCGCTGCGATACGCTTTCGTCGTGTTGCACTGGGGCGGCGCCGTCTGCAAAGGGCTGTCTCCTGGACGCGAAGGAAGAACCGTGAGCGTTGAATTCGGCAGCAGCCCATCGAAGAGCCAGGTGGAGAGGGCTGGCAAGCAGCTGCGCCGGATCAAGCGTGGTGAGGCTGACGAGACGCTGCTCGAAGGATGCCTGGATGTCATTGAGAGGTATCGGCAGACCTATGTGAAGCCAATGATCGCCTGCAACGTCGCCATGCGCAGGTTCACGGATGCCCTTGCCATTGAGGCTACCGTTACCCAACGGCTCAAGCGGATGAGCACCATTGTGGAGAAGCTCACTGGGCGTGAGTCTCAAATGAACTTGGCCAACATGCGAGACATCGCAGGTGTCCGTGTTGTGGTCCGCGAACTGGGTGACCTGCGCAGACTCCAAGACTACATCGAGCAGCGCCGTAGATCTTCGGGTGTTAAAATTATCGACTACGTTGAGGACCCGCGAAGCAGTGGCTACCGCGCGGTGCATCTCATCTGCGACTATGGCACCGAACCTTCTAGGCCGGTGGAGATCCAGCTGAGAACCATCGTGATGCACCAGTGGGCAGAGATGGTTGAAGGAGCCTCCGACATGCTGGGCTTCAACTACAAGCAGGACGGGAACAGCTCGTTCCATCAATGGGCAGTCTTACTATCCCGTGTGTTTGCGGCAAGAGAACTTGACAAGATGGCCGATGTGACTTCCAATGAGTTGGAAGATGCTTGGAAGGCGATGTTGCAAGACAAGGGAGGCGAGTTGTGACCACCGAGAGTGACATCAAGAACTTCCTGCTCGTCTACAACCGACGGACAGGGACACTAGAAGAACGGCTCAGTTTCGGAAACGATGCCGACGCAGCACTGGCACGGTATCGAGATTTAGAGCGCGAACACAGAAGCGATAGAAGCTACGACATCGTCCTCGTGGGCGCCGACTCCATCGACTCCGTGATGATCACCCATTCCAACTACTTCCTCAAAGGCGAGCAAGATCTCGAGGGGTACCTGCAGTCGATGCTTGACGCCTCTGGCGTCTCTATGTAGGTACCGGAAACCCGTAGCCAGCAAATGGTTGCCTGGCTCGCTGGCGCATGTGGTGCGACTTGTCGACACCCGCCGTTAGCGTTGCCCTCATGGTCCGTCCGTGACGGCGATTCGGGGTCTGGCCGCGACGCGACACGTTGGAATCTCCGTCACCTGCGTCCCTCGCCACGAAAAGGTCACCGCTAGGGCGATCATGAAGCAGTTCGGGAAGGCAAATGACCACGATCAATGCCATCGCCACGCGCTTGGGTGACTGGTGGGCTGCCGAGTTCATCAGTCCTCAAGAACACCGGCTCACTCAGGTCAAACGTCTTGACCAGGCTCCTGCCATGAGTCGCAGGCATCTGTGAGATGGACGAGATCGGCGAAGATCAAGTTCACTCATCTGGGAAAACACTGAAACAGTACCATGCCGTGACCAAAGCCGCAGAGGATGCGTCCTCGTGTGCTTTGCGGCCCACATACCGAACCAATCTGGCCTATCAATGCGTGACTCGAGATGCTCATGGGAGTATCGCACCAGCGGGCCTCGCAGCTGGGCAACAGTTGAATTGAGGATCATTGTTTTGACCATTGCGACGTTCGGGAGGCTATGGCTCAGTACCGAATTGGGTGAACTTACGTCCGGGCAGTGTAGTTTTGATATGGGCTTTCGGACGTGAGATTAGGGAAACCTTTAATGGTAACTGCGCACCTACGGTGCTGGTGATGCTTTCGTGAATCCATCCCTATGAAATGACGCCCACGGCACCACACGATCATGTAACCGGAGTATGGGTTCCAGTAGCAGCCAGATGACCAAACAATGATTCCAACACCTCCGGGCCTAGTCACGGACGTGGGCTGAAAAACCAGGTCGGTACCGGGCAACGGCTGACCCCATGACCGTTTACGGTCGGGACATGAGGAATACGTCAAGGATACTGACCGGACTGCTCATGGTGTTGCTCGCCGGAGGTTGCGCAGCACCTTCCCCCACAGCGACGAATCAGCTTGCCGGGACGTCCGTAGACATGGCCGCGCACCAGCCCGCCGAGGTTGGTACCCCGACCAAGCACGAGATGCTGCGCGGGGTTACAGTCGACACCGTCGACAACCTGGATGCCATCGTCGCGGCGGTCGATGCCCTCCCCGAAACCCCCACAGTACGCATCGTCTTCGATCCCAAAAATGGCCCGGAGTACTACGCCGCTGCGGTCGCCGCTTTGAAGGAACGCGCCTTTCTCATGGGTGAACTCCTTGATTCAACAGGGATTGCCTCCCTCAATGTCGACCAGGTGAGAGCCCGAGCCGAGGCCTACTACGCGGCTTTCGGCGACACGATCGACATCTGGGAAGTGGGCAATGAACTCAATGGGGAGTGGGCTGGTACCGGCCCTGCCGAGATTAATGCCAAGGTGACAGCCGCCCACCGGGTGATCAGTGATCACGGCGGCACTACCGCGATCACCCTGAACTACTGGTCTAGCTCCGACTGCTACTCCCAGGACTGGGAAAAGACAATCCCCTACGCAGAAACGATTCCCGCCCAGGTACGTGAGGAGACTGACTACCTTCTGCTCAGCGCCTACGAAACCGCCTGCAAACCACCACAGCACCCCACCGCATCCCAAATCGCCGAGACCCTCGTCGCACTGGGCAAGATCTTCCCCAACGCGGATCTGGGCATCGGCGAGATCGGTGCCCAAGGTACTGAGGATGATCTTCCCAAGGATCCCACCCTTGCCGAGAAGAAGGCCATCGCCGAGCACTGGATTGGCATGAATGACACGTTGAAGTCACGTGTCGGGGAACGATTCGTTGGTGGTTGGTTCTGGTGGTATTTCTGCCGCGATGCGGTCGCCCGCCCGCAGAACGACACCCTGCTACCCACCTTGATCCGGCTGCTCGCCGGTCTGTGAGGCCGCTACTGGGTAATCGAGGCAATAGGCTGGATAGGTGAGCCCCAGCAACGCATCGAACGACCCCGGCACCTTCGGTGAACGTGCAGAAACAGCCGAAAAGACGGTGTGCCGGAGATATGTGCGCAGGCTGTGGGCGCTTCCCGGTACCCGGATGGGTGTCTCACGCATGCCATCCACCTCTCGCCAGCGGCTGTTCTTGCGCTGGGACTACTGGTGGCAGGCGCACCTGCTCGACTGTTTGGTCGACGCCCAATTGCGCGCCCCGGCACCATCGCGTCGCACCCTGGTGGTGAAGCTGGTGCGCGGCTCCCTGATCCGCAACGGCTTCACCCGCACCAACAACTACTACGATGACATGGCCTGGTGGGGGCTGGCTTTGCAACGTGCCAACCAGGTCTTCGGATTGAGTGCTGACGTCGGCCCGATCCTGCGCGCCTGCGAGGCGGCCATCGGTCCGGAAGGAGTTGTCCCGTGGCGGCGCGGGGACAATTTCTTCAACACCCCAGCCAACGGTCCGGTGGCGATCATGCTGGCCCGCGATGGGCAGATACCCCGCGCATCCCGGATGAACGAGTGGCTGCGGGCCAACCTGCTGCTTGATGACGGGTTACTGGCCGATGGGCGCGTTGGCACCCCCTCCGACGGGCGCCTGGTCACCGACCGGTGGACCTACACCCAGGGCGTGGGGATGGCTGCCGAACTCGTGGCCGGTGACGAGAATTCCCCACACCGCATCGCTGGGCTGGTCGACGCGGTGTTTACCCAGCTTGCCCGTGACGAGGTCCTGCACGGTGCCGGGGGTGGCGACGGTGGCCTATTCGCTGGAATCTTGGCCCGTTATCTCGCCCTGGTCGCCGTCGATCTTGACGGTGACGGCCCCGACATCGCGCGCACCAGACGCCGCGCCGCTGGACTGGTGCGTACCTCCGCGGAAGCTGCGTGGCGCAATGCCGACCACACCAGTGGCACTCTGGTCTTCGGCCCCGATTGGTCACAACCCGCCGGGGAACTGCGCGCGGCACCGGGACCGGTCGAGGATCTCTCGGTGCAATTGTCGGGGTGGATGGTGCTTGAGGCGGCAGCCATGCTCGATTCCCGGTCGGTTCCATGGGAGAGACTGTGAAGTTGATGCGCGCCTGGTGTGCACAGCCGACTGGACGCGGGCAATCCCCCGCATGGGAACGGTCCAGGTACCCGGACCCCGGCATGCTGAGCACCCTTGATGCCGAGGAGGATTGACAATGAACGAATCATTCGAGCGGGCCACGCCAGATCTGCGCATCATCGTGCTGGCCCCACACGATCTCCCCGCCGAGGCTGCCACTTGGCCTCCGGAGAAGGTGACCATGTACTGGCTCAGTGGCCAGCCGCAGGCCTGGAGGGTCCAGGTGCGCCCCTGCCAGTCCCACACTGGTGAGCCGGGGCAGTGGATGGAGATCGACGAATCCACCGCGCAACGATTACACGACTGCTCCGAGGTTGAGCTTGCCGATCTGGTCAGCGGCTGGTGAGCCGAATCACAGGCCCCACCATCGCAGCATTCGGGAACACCGTGAGGGAAAATCACACCCAAGTACGCACAGGTGCAGATTCTGCTCTGATACGGCAGTGAACTGTGGTGGGATTTCGTCAACTGACCACAAGAGTTGATCATTTTCGGGAAGGTTTCTGTCCCGATCTCTTTCTGATGCGATGTGGCTAGGTGTTTTGTTTGTCTTTGTGGGAACCGGGAATCAAATGAGCGGCAGCTCTCATGAACGCGGTCATCCTCATTGCGGGCTCAGTGCCAGCAACTCGGGCCTGTACGCCTTGACCCACATGCTGCACTCGATGGCCCTGCAGGGGCAGGCACCGACCTGGTTCGCCTACGTCAACCGCCACGGGTCTCGGTGCGTGCCTGTTTCGCTTCCGGCGCACCTACGTGCTCCAGGGCAGACCTGCTCTCTCAGGTGCCCTGCTCCCGCTGGGTCGGTCCTGGCCTTTCACTCTGTGCGCACTGGTGAACCTGAGTTAGAAATACGAAGCGGTCTTCAAGGGTTAGCTGCTGGAGGTGCTCTCCTCCTACATCGGCCTGCCGGTCTTCGGGGGCATCTGGCTAGGACACCCTATGGGGACCGGATTGCGCATGGTGCGAGGATGCCGACATCTTTGGCGCCGTCGTTCGTGAGCGCCGCTGATCCCGGCTGAACCCCGCTTCTGCTGGGCTCGTATCCTGAACCCCATGATCGACATCGGGGCGCCGATCATCTGACCGGTGCCCCGACGTCGACTCGCGCTGGAACCTGCACGAGAGTGGAGCTGCTGTGGGCTGGCTACCTACAGCAGGGACTGGACCCGTACCGTGACCCGAGGCGCTCTTTGATCCCCGATGCAGGAGTCGGAGTCCTCACGAGCCTCGGATGCGTCGTCGCTGTCGCCTGCCTGCGACAGGGAGCGAATGATGGTCTCCTGGACATCGCGCACGATATCCTTCACGGGCCTGGAGTCGTCGATGCCGATCTCGATTACGACCCTACGCGAGCCCTCCTCGACGATCACTCCGAAACGGGCCTGCTGAGGATCCTGTTGCCGGATGCGGCTGCCGATCGCCCTCAACGTGCTGCCTATCCCCGGCTCGATTCCTCGTACGCCGGGGACAGCAGTGACCAGGTGGGCCAGCTCGGCCGCTGAGAGGCTAGTCGTCATCGTGGAGATCCTCGATGTGGACGTTGACGGTCGGGGACACCCCTAGGTTCTCACGGCAGGTTGCTCGAACGGCGTCGCGGACTTGCTGGGCGAGCTGCGGCAGGCTGCCCACGTTGACGTGGGCGGAGATCCGGCAGGTGATGATCTCCGGAACCCCCACGCCGCGGTGGTCCTCACTTGAGGGTGCGTACTCGAAGGAAGACCGTAGGGCGCGCGCACCGGGCACGCAGTCCACGGCGTGTCGTCGGATGAGCGCTCGCAGCGAGAACTCGGAGATGCTGTAGGGGCCCAGATCGGTCGCGGGCATCTCCACCTGGGCGCCGTGACGGGTCTCGGCGAGGATGGCGTCCATCAAATGGCGCTGCGGCATGACCGAGGCGCTCGCCTGAGACTCCAGTCGGTCCCACTCCTCATGCAGGGATGCGATCATACGCAGGTACTCCCGCGTGTCCGCGTCGTCCTGCTCATGAGACGGGGTGAACGACCTGGCCGACGCCGTCAAGCGTCGGACGCTGTGTGAGAGCTGATTGTCGGTGCTCATGCCCACTCCTTCATCTGGCGCATGACGAGAGAGCGGGCACGTGCCAGCCTCCCGCGGACGGTGGAGTCGGTAAGGTTCAGGGTCTGGGCGATCTCTTCGTAGGACAGATCGTCGATTTCTCGGAGTATCCAGACGATGCGCAGCTCGGGCTTCACGGAGGCCAGCAGGTCGGCTAATGCCTTGAGTTGGGCGTTGACCTCGCTGGACTCGACCGGGTCAGCGGTGCTTGTCGATGTCTTCCCCGCCACGGCTCTGGCAGTCTCGAGGCTCTCGGCGTCGTAGGGGTCGGTGGCCTGACGCTGACGCTTGCGCATCATGCTCGTGGCCTTGTTGGTGCAGATCCGCATGAGCCAGCCGCGAAAGGCGGCGGGTTCCTTGATCAGGTGAAGACTGCGCCAAGCCTGGATGAGGGTCTCCTGGACGATGTCCTCACTGTCGTGGCGGTTGCGCACAATCATATAGGAGGTGCGGAACAGGCGCCCCTGATAACGCTCGACGAGTTGCTCGAAGGCGTCGATGTCGCCGTCCTGGGCGCGCAGGACCAGATAGCAGTCCTTGTCATGGGGTGCGGTGGACGACGCGCTCAGGTGCGCGGCGTCGTGTGAACGCGGGCGAGGTATCGACACTGCCTCGCCCTGCGCCTCATGCGTCATCGCCATTCCCGGTGATCTGGGGCGAGTGCTGCCCCGTGACAGTCTGCGAGAAGCGGCGCGAGCTTGAGGAGCGCTCCAGTCGCACCAGGACGTCGACCTGTCTGGGGCTCGTACCCAGGGACGTGGTGACGTCATCCTCGAGCCGACTCCTGAGCTCGGCGACGGCCCATTCGACCTCGCAGTCCTGGGACATGGTGGTCTCCGCCTGAACCCACAGACTGCTCGGGGAACCTGTGACCCACACAGTGCACCGCTTTACCCCGGGGACGTCCTGAATCCGTTCGGACAGGGCCTGTGACAAGACGTCGGGGGCGATGGTGGCCAGCAGGACACCCTCGGAGTCGCTGAGCCTCAGGGGTGAGGCTGCTGCCTTGCGGGGGACCTGCATGGCGAGCAGGACCAGTCCAAAGATGACGGCGAGCACTGACACCAGCGCGACCGTTGGCAGGAGCCAGTGCGCCTGGGGCGCGATGATGCTGTCCACTCGGTCCTGCGCAGCGGCCAGGAGAGGGGCGGCGTCGGGCCAGGACCGACCGGCACCGAGGCCGGAGGCCAGTAGCCAGGACGCCGCTGCCGCGATGAGAAGTCCGCAGCCGGCCAGGACCGTCCTGTTGAGGACACCAGAAACTGAACGCATGATCGTATCTCCTTCAGCTCGTGCGCCTGATCCGCACGCGGCTGCGTGTGATGCCCACGGGCTGGAGCGTCTGCAGGACCTCGTCGGTCTTCTTGCGGGCGGCTTCATGCACAGGGTCGAGGTTGTCCAGGACGCTAAGGACGATGACGTCAACCCGTGAGCGGCGGGTGGTGACGGCGACGGAGTGGATGCCGCCGATCTGCTCGACCTGGGTCCTCACCAGTTTGGCCAGGTCACGGCGTCGCACCGCGGTCTGGCCGGGGACACCGTCGGGGAGGATCTCGACGCGCTCGGGGAGTCCCGGCCACAGGGCCGCGAGGATCATGGCTAGGCCGCACGCGGCGGCAATCCCGGCGGCTGTGAGCACCGCGGCGGAGCCAAGGGTAGTGGATCCGATGGCGTCGAGCGTGGTGAGCGTGCGGTCCGGCCAGGTGCCGGTCACGATCCGGTGTCCCGTCAGCCAGGCGCCCAGGCCTCCGACCGCGAGCAGCAGCAGTGCCAGGACGACACTGGGGACGCTGCGGGACGGGCGACGAATGAGTTTCGGAACGGGTGCTCTCATTTCAGGCTCTTCCCTACGTGGCTGCTCGGATTGAGCCAGGAGATCTTGATGGTGATCTTGCCGACGCTCAGTCCGGTGAGGTGCTCGACCCGACTGCGCACGTGTGTGCGCAGATCTTCGACGGCGGAGGACAGTGGTATGGGAAAAACCAGGCCGAGGTCCAGGTGGAGGACGGCAGCCTGCCCGTAGAGCTCGCACTGAGCCTCGGGCCGGGAGGCGAAGTTGCGGCGGGCGCCGATTCCCAAGAGCCCGTCGGCGTTGGAGCCGACATTGCCAATCTCATATGCGGCCTTGGCCGCGATCTGGGCGACGACTCGGGCCGGAATGGTGGTGGTGCCGCGCTGGTCCCATGAGGAATCCTCGTCCTGGGAGAGTCCCTGCTGCGTGATTGCGGGCTGGGTCGCGGTCGCCATTGTCACTTCTTTCGCCGATCCAGGATGCTTTGGACATCGACCCGGCCCTCCAGGTAGAGGCCCACCGCCAATCCGGCCAGGC